>Ga0307992_1001787_pt1 | contig 12560 bp, 8 predicted proteins | sample EllFjometagen133_FD_203162 | JGI IMG/M metagenome (GOLD analysis project Ga0307992, IMG submission 203162) | Marine microbial communities from Ellis Fjord, Antarctic Ocean - #133 | ecosystem: Environmental > Aquatic > Marine > Unclassified | place: Southern Ocean | collected 2014-10-08
AGGCTCCAAAAGTATCGTCGACACCATAAAGATCATTAGATAGCTGATTAATATTTGCTTCAAGAAGACCTGTCCTAGCATCTAAAGAAGAACTATCACTAACAGACAACGCACTCTCATAGTGATTACCAATAGCGAACCAGAGGTCCGTGGCATCGAATGCACCAGCACCTGAGCTAGAGGTAGTAGTTATCTCAGAGACAGCACTCCAGATGTCTTCCATGGCCTCTGCTAGAGTCTTAGGTCTCTCTTGTGCAGTATCCCAATATCTGCCATAGGCATTATCTGCTGTAGCATCATTGAAGACGAATACAGTTGTACCTTGGATACCAAACTTAAGAGCATCAATCTTTTCAGGAAGACCAGTTCCAGGTCTCCATCGTTGGTCTCTTGCACCAGCAGGTAGAGAATCTATGATTGGGCGAATATAAATTTGCCATAGTCTCCATTGCTGATTGATATTTGTAGAGATAGAATCAATCGAATTGCTAATGTCAGCAGCACTAAGCTGCCCACGAGTAGCTGCACGATATGTATAAATCGTTCCACCACTTTGGTCTAAAGAGTTAGATGCTTTTAACGTATCGTCTTGTGACGAAACCCATGACCAGTTCCATTCTGTAGTCATTGAGAACCTCCAAGTTAAGTATTAGAGACCGAGCTTAATACGATAAGACGTTAAAGCTGGTGTTAGAGCTATGCTATTTGTTTCTAACTCTGCTTTGAGTTTAACATATTTGCACATTCCACTTGTTGATTGGCCAACTCTCCACTTGCTCAAGAACAATTCATTAACATAATCGGAGTTATTAGAATCATAGCGAACAAACAAAGCCAGAGTAGATGCTTCAGCATCTTTGCCTATTCCTCTTGTTGAAAAATAGCCATACTCTTTTAAATTATTTTCAAGATCAAATAAACTTGCTCTTGTAGCATAGAACTCTCCAGAGGTATCCGTTCCCGAATAGATCTTTTCTCCTTGGAAATCAGTACTATAGGGGAATCCTTCAATCACTAACTTATGATTGTAGGGATATAGAGGATCTATTTTCTTTAAAGTTTCTTCTGTAGTGATAGTAGCTCCGATACCAACAGAGCCGATATAGTTGTCAGCAATATCAAACCAATTATCTGAAGTAGTTTCAAACTTATGGACACCAGAAAGGACACGAATAACACCACTGACATGTTGGCCATCAAGTTTACAGACTCGATCTCCAAAGTCTAGTTGTTTCCCATCTTTACTTATAATTTCAAAGGAGCAAGAATATATTTGTCCATCATTGCCCCAGCCTCTTGGTGTTCCTCGTACAGTTAAAGTATCTGGATAGGTAGTCTTATGTCTGAGATTTCTCCAAAGAGCAACACTGTTAGCTATTGGATCTGGATCTCCATCTGTCTCAACAGGAATAGCACAGTTAACAGCAGCAAAACTTATGTCTTTAAACTTATAGGAAACAAGATCTCTACTAACACTGTCTATAAGAATAGATGAATCAAATGTAGTAGTTAGAGAATTCTTATCATATGAAGCATTAAGAGCAACAGATTCTGTCTCTGTATTATCTTTCCAACTTGCACCGCCGAAGCTAATTACTTTAGGATACTTAACTTCTTCTCTAGCAGAAGGGAGACAAGCTGCCCATGGAGTCCATGTTGAGTTGTCTATAGATGCAGATAGATAGTATTTAATATCTGTATTCTCAGGAACATTTTCACATACATCTATTTGTGCCCGATTGAAAGCTAAGATATTGCCAGCAGAGTCTACAGCTGAAAGAGCTTTAGAGATAAGAATATTACCTCTGTCTTGATAGTAAGAAGTTCCATAGAGTCTAATATGCCTACAGGAGAAAAGGTATTCATATTGTCCTTCGTCATGCGTAGGCTTATTAAAGATAAACTTAATCCATCTCATTTCAGTAAGAGGGAAAGTCCATGACATATTAGGGATCAATACTTTTGTAGCTTCAGTTGTAGGAACGATATACCATGTGTATCCGTCAACAGAATAAAGCAGTGACACTGTTGATTTAGAAGAAGGAGGACCAGTATAGTCAAAAGCAATCCTAGAAACATTGATGTCTTTTGTCTCACTGATTTGAGCTTTCAGTTCACAGGTCATCTTGCCGCCAACAGAAGCTACAACCTTACCAACCCAAGTAGTATTAGAAGTCTTAAAGACTTGAAGAACACTATTCTTAGGAGTTAAATCAAAGGTAGTAATACCTGCCTTCTGAGATAGAGGATAGAATGAAACATGTCTATCTGTCATCTGTTCTGTATTCACTTGAGATATAGATCCTGATTCTTCTGTACCAGGATTTAAAGTGACTGATTGCTCCTCTACTGAGATAGAAGTAGTAGTGTTCTCGGTATCAACGAGATTCATATCTGTAAAGATATCTCCAACAGAAGAGAAGTATCCAGCAGTATTGTTTGTAAGGAGCAATAAAGAATCTAATTCTGCTTCAAGGATTTGAGCTTTAGCAGCAAGTCTCCGAGTCTCAAAAGACCATCGTTCATAAAACTTACTTGATTGTTTTGCCAGGTTATAGATCTCTCTAACGATAACACTTATATCATCAGAAAAAACATCTATAGTTTCTTGAAACAAAGCAATACTTGAATTATCTCCTCTAGTAACAGAGAAGTCTACATACTTAGATCGAGGCAAAGATAAATCAGGATGTAATTCTTGATAAGCAATTAAATCTATCTCTAGCTGTTCGGCAGTAGGAATGACACCATCTTTAAGATACTTAAGAAGTAACTTCTCTAAGATGTATTCTTTATAGGTGGAAACTAATGACATCTATAATTCCTCCAGTTGGTCAGCAGTAATAGATCTAAATGCAATGTCTTTGCAGATAGGAGAGAAGTAAGGTTCTAAATCTTTAAAAGACTCTGAAGCCCTAAGGTAGTAATCATAAAAGATCTTCAATACTTGTGGCCGAGAAGAAGACACGAGATCTTGTTTTAAGAATCTCATACCGAAGGCAGAACCAAATGTAATTGTTTTAGTATCTACATCTATCTTCTCAATGTCAGTATCTTCTACTTGCTCTGCAATGTTATAGAATGCACTATAGAGAGAAAGCTCAAAAGAAATAGTTGCTTGATTGCTAAGAATACTTCCAGCATGAAGAACTCCATTGTTATAATCTATAGAATATGTTCTTAATAGATTAATCCCTGAATCAGTATTGTTTATCTGATAACTAACACTGTGAGTATTCGGAACAGTTGCTAGACATAAAGTAACTAGACCAGTTGAACTTACATTCCACTGTCCATCTGATATAGGTGTTGCAGTAGGAGTTAAATCGAATTGACTAACTCCTGTAGTCGCACTACTTATACTTCGAACAGAAGCGAACGTAGGGACTCCATGAAGTGTTTTAAATAGAACTGGATCTATATTGTCAAGCTGATAAGTATGATTAGGGATATTAGTAGAGTCAAAAATGATTGATTCATCTTGTACTTGTACAATATTTGAGAACTCTTTCTCTCCATTCTGGAAAGGAATTTCAATTGCTTTACCATTAAATAGTTCTTCTCCTATCTTAATAGTTCCTCTTACTAATTTAGAGTTGAACCATTCATGACTATTAACATTTCCTTCAGTAAGAGAGATACTTCTTGCATCTGATACGCCAGGAGCAAATGCATATGTTCTAGGAACTGTAAGCACTACTCTAGGATCAAGAACTATTTTCTTGGTATTGATTTTCCCTGTAACAAGGTTCTTATCAAAGTCCCAGAAGTCTTGACTGATAATTTTTAGTTTATGTTTTTTACAAACAAGGATAGCTTTACGTGAGGAACCAGGAGCAGAGCCTAAATAAACAGTTCCAGAATAAGGATCAAATGTATAACTAGTAGTTACTTTGTATCCTGAAGAATCTCTAAGTTCAGAGTCTCCATCTACAAAAGCAACCTTAGTTGTGAACTGAGGGGAGGTATGGACTACTCCAGCTAAATCATATTCGATCATATCGAAGTTAGCGATACCTTCTGCATAGACAGGAGGGAATAAACCATCGTTGCCTTCAAGGAAGAAGGAACCATCGAATCCAACAGTGTCTTCATTCCAATGACCTATTTCACTAAGCATATCTTCAGTGACAATGATTTCTGCTCTACTCTTAACATTACGAGTAGAACTACCAAAGAAAGAAGTTTGAGTAAGTCCTTTCTTGAAAGCAGTCTTCTCTCTATCTTCTATTGGCATTTTACTTCCCCAAGGACCACCTAAAGGAGACTTGGCAATTTTAGAAGTACTAGCTATAGATACTTTTCCAACAAGAGAGTTGCCTAGCTTCGCTGCATTAGTAATTAACTTAGTTGCAGATATAGACTTAGACTCTTTGTTAGAAAGTTTGATTACAGGCTCAAGATTCAGAACTGCTTTGAATTTGCTAGTGCCAGAAGGGATTTCAATCTGGAAACTTTCAGCTTCCTTAGTGCTTAAAGATTCAAGAGCTACTAAACTTATTGTTTCTTTTTGGCCGTCAGAAGGAACTGTGAGATTAAGAATGTAACCTCTATCTGTTAGCCTAAGGAAAGGATTGTCTCCATCTAAACATACTTGTACTTTAGAGCCACCAAGAGGAACATATCCTGCTTGTACTCCTAATGCATTTGTATGCCCGAACTGTAACTCAATCCCTTTCTTGTTTAAGAAGTAAACTTTGCTATCACCTGTTAGGGTTGTATCTGATTTAGATGCATACTCTATTTGCTCTCCATTGATAAAGACTCTTATCTTCTCTTCAAGATTAGGGATTCCTTTATAAGGGAGCTTTAGTCTAAATGATCCTTCTTTGGTATCGTCTAGTTTTATTCTTTCGCCAGGTGCATTAACAGTAAATTCTACAAAGTCTAAATCCATCATTGTGGACTGACTTACAACAGAAGAACCATTCCTTGGTCGAGGGCAAGAGAAACTACCCATGAATGGGAATATAACGTTTACAGATTTGCTAACTGGCTTCTCAGTAGTATTGACATCAAACTGTCCTCCACCAGGAGTAGAAACAATATCCATCTTAGGAAGACGTTCTTGTTTAAGAGTCACATTGCCAGTGAAAGAATCTTTATTCCTTTTCATTGTAATTTTATGACGTAAAGTTTTTACTTCTTCTTCTGTACTCACAGAGTCTTCAGCACTATTGTTAAAGTTAAGAATCTCAGGAATGTCATATCCATCTCGTTCTTGAGGTTGGATACCTAACCAAGAGCTTCCATCATCAGAAGAAACAAAGTGTTTAACATCAGCTAACTCAGATTCTTCTACAGGATTCTCAGAAGCCCAAATGGATACTTTCTTAATCTCTTTAGCAGAAGTAAAAGGAGTAGAGACAAGGCTGCCTTCAAGAAGGAACTTACGTCCTAATAGATTTATGTCTCTGATGCCTATTGCATATCTTAGAAGAGTTCCACTGTTCGTATCGATTGCATAAGGAGTATGTTGTTGGAATACAACATGAACATATTGGACCTTGCGCGGAAGGAAAGAATAGAACCCTTGTCCAGAACCTTTAGAAGTAGAAGGAGACAAAACAAACTCATTATCTTCTTGCTCAGAAGCAAAGTCTTTTAGAGGAACTTCATCTGCAATAGAAACATAGTCTTTGCCATCTTTAGAAGTCTCTAACTTCACAATATAAACAGGAGAAGGAGTACCAAAGTTAATCGGATTTATATTGATATGATTAATAATAGAGATGTCTTGAAGTACAATAGTAAGATCTAAGACAAGAGGAATATTAGACTCTTTAGTCGCTACTTTCTCATACTCAAACCAAGTGTTAGGTTCACTATCACTAATAACTTCTAAATCACTATGACCAAAAACATCAAGTTGATAATTACTTCCTGGGGTTCCATTGCTTTGTTTATTAACAATGACTTCTTTAACAGAAGGAACTTGAGGAGTTCCATCTAAAGGAAGAAGAACAACTCCTTCTTCTGTGCTAAGAAAGCACTCATCAGAATCATTTAAAGAAGAACCAACTTCTACTCTGTCGGCAGTATTAAAACTATCACCAAAGAAGAATCCAGCACCAAGTTTAGGATCAGCATAGAGCTGGAAGTCTCCTATCTTATTGCCAATACGTTTACTAATCTCTAATGCTTGTTCTCTCTCTGAGACAATAGAATTAAAACTAGAAGCTATTAAATTATCTAATGCGCCAAGCTCCACAAAGATTGCTCTTATGTCTTTTGACAATGCAGATGAGAACATATTGTAAATGTCAGGATCTGCTGGAGTTCCAGGATAGATATTCATAACAGACTTAAGGATTGAGCCATCAAGAGATTCAAAGAATAAATTTAAAGCTTCATGATAAGAGTTAACAATATCTCTTTCAAGAACCATACCATCATTTTGGTAGGCATTATTCGTTGCCTCAAGAAGAACTTTAAGTCTTTCTAAAGCGACATCAGATGGTGGGTCTGTTAAATGCTTATTAGACATAGGATCTCCTAGTTATAACTAGCAGCTAAAACTGCATATTCATAGAGTTCAGGTGTTGTGTCTTGTGATGATTTGTTTCGACGCAAAGTCACCTGTAAGTATATCTCAGAGTCTATTGTAACATCATGGTCTTGTTCTCTAAAACAAACTCGACCACCTTTGTCAAGAGATACAGTTTGATCAGAATCTAACCATACAGTTTTACCCTCATTTGATCCTGCATTATTGATATTGTAATCACTTGTTCTGATAGTGTAGTTAACTGTATAGACAGAATTAGGACTTGGTTCTTTAATCTTAACCCAAACTTTTGGAGGAGTTAAAGTGTATTCATCAAAGCTAGCCAAGTCTGTAAATAATGATCTCCAATCAAAAGTAAGATTAGTACCGGATGCCGCTGCAATAGAGATCTCATAGTCTGTTCCAATGTTTAAAACTTCTCCATCTTTATATACATAGATAGGCTGACCAGATTCAATAGTATCTGTAGGAATATAAGGACAGAACCGTAAAGCACCGACATCTTTAGACAAAGCAGAACTTTCTCTCTTTGTTAATATAAGTCTTTCACTCTCTACAGTTGATTGGTTCATCTTTGGAATAGAGAACTTAGTCTCTTTAAATTTCGGAACAGAATCTATCTTAATGATTTCATATTCTATACTGTCTTGAATAGTACCTGTTTGAGTACCTTCACTTGTTCTAACAGCTAAGGTTCCTACATTAGAAACCTTCAATGGTTTAGAAACGAAGATACCTGAACCTTTATAGATATCATTACCAAACCAAATATTGTCAAGAGCAAAAGTATATCTATAAGAACTAATTTGTTCGTTAGGAATAACAGGAACATTAACTAATTCTTGTAAACCTTTTGTTGCCAAGGCATCTCCAACAAGACCTAATAATGCATTTCTACGAATAAGTTTGTTGTATTTATTGTCTGGATTGAAAGCATCATGAACATTATTATCTGAGGATAGGAAGTAATTCGCTTTATGATATGTAAGAACACTGAAAGTAACTTTGATTGCTTGTACAAAAGTCTTAGTAAAGAATAGTGTAGATTTGCCTTCAACCTTTTGAAGAGTTCCTTCTAGAGATATTCTATGACCATCAGGAGCAATGCCTTCTATACTTTCTATAAAGAATGGTTCTTGTGTACCTCCCTCTATATGAATATAGTTAATATCATATCCTCGGCCAAGGTCAAATTCTAAGACAGTAGTAACCTTCTCTACTGTACTTTGAAGGTAAACATTCCTATACCAGAAGGTTCCTCTTTTGCCATCAATGATATTCGTAATAGGATTCTCAATATCGATTCTCTTAGTAGAGTCATAAGAACTATTATCAGAGTGGAGCTTAACTCCTACTGCATTGATAACAGAGTCCTGGACGTTACCAAGCATTAGTTTCTCTCCACCTTCAGAAACAACAGCAGAAGGTAGTTCTATCTGTGTTCTTTGTTGATGACTTCTATTGTCATAATAAAGACTTTCTGCGCCGAACTGAGAACGAGGGAGTTGTAGAAGAGAAGAAGAGACAAAAGAATTAACAAGAGCATCTGTAAACTCATTGTTCTTATCTGCCAAAATCTTATAAGTTTTGATCTTGATAGTTTGTTCGTTTAATGATCTTTCTAGATCTGCAATTATGTTTTTCATAAGCAGTTCATTATGATCATTTACTTTAGTTCCAACCTCATCTACTTGAAGAAAGGCTGCTTCAAGATCATTCTTAAAAGCCTTCATCATTGTATTATGAGATTCAGAACTACAGAGATTCCAAACGAAAGCACCTATCTGTTGGAAAGAAGGCTTAGGAACTCTATCGTTTATAGCGGTAGAAAGCTCTCTCAGCTTCTCCTTGTACTCGTCTGCATTCCTAACGGCACCAGTAGCTTGTAAGTCTTGTAGTAGCTCAGAAAGCTGCCTTGCTTGAACAGCAGGCATAATGCGTAGGACGCTATCTAGATATTTGCTGGTCCCCATGAAAAGCTCCTCTCTCACAGAACTGAATACCAGCCTGCTTATTAATTAGGACATAAATAGAGATCCAAAGACCGACATGTTCTTTACAAACAAGAAGCCCTTGCTCACTAGGAGTATCCTCAAGAGAAGCATAAAAGAGACCAATAGCCTGTTTGAAATTCACTCTTTTACCAATATGCTCAGGTTTTATTAACGCCTGAACTACTCGTGCAACTCTAGTAGGAACATGCACACCAGGAGTATCAAGAAGAGCTACGTATCTGTCATATTGATACCATTCTGTATTAGGAACAACCAGTACAACACCTACATTGCCTTCAAAGATCTGAACAGATTCTATTCCGTCTAAACGACCTCTGCTCCAAGATGCTTGTTTGTTTATTATATCAGAATCAGAACCATGTTCGGATGAACCATCATTAAATAATTTGATCCATACTCCCATGAGGTAGGTTAAACAGCATCGCCAACGCCAGGAAGATCTGACATTTCACAACGAACAGTAACTCCATTGTTTTTACCTGTCCAATGGACATAAGTATAGTCGCCAGAAATAACTTCTACTGTATCTGCATCAGTTACTAACTGAAAACTAGCAACATCTCGGTCTGCTGGTTCATAAATATAAGAAGTACTTATTCTTCTGTAGTAAGTTTTTGCAGCAACACCAGTAGTTAAAGCATTACTATTTGCTTCCATGGTTATGCTATCAACTCGAAGAGAAGTTCCAGCAGCATTCTTATAAACACGAGTTACTTGATAAGCCATAAAAGGTATCCCCCTTAGTCTACAACGATGTCATTCAGAGCTTCAATCTGTGTCGCTGTAATATTATCTGGAAGGTCATTAATTTTGATTGTATGAATCTCAACTTCAACTTCTTCTTGGAGGAAAACTTTGAACTCTTCTTCTAGAACTGAACGAGCTTCTAGTCCTTCTTTAAACTCCTCTTGAAGTTCAGCTAACTTCTCATTGAAGACAACTGTATTCTCTGTCATCACAAAGTTATTGTTCATAACTTTAGGTTTCCCATCTTCGTCTTTATCACAAAGCTCATTACAGGCTTTAAGACGTTCTGTATCAAATTCCTGAACACCCTCTGGAGTAACTTGACTCTTCTGAGCATCCTCAATTGATTTGATTTCAGACTCAACAAGTCTTTTATTCTTTGCGATTCCATAAGCGCCTTTAGCAGTCGTCTTCTCATTAGCAATACTATTAAGTACAGTCCACACTTGAACTAGATCTTCTCTCTTAAATTTCATTGATTTCTCCTGTAGTCTTATTTGGTTAACAAAAACACAAATACAATATTACACATCTAATTACAAGATGCAAGTGAACGATGAATAAATTAGTTAAAAGCCTTTAACACTCATGAGCTTGTGTTGTAGACCTGTGTTATCTCTAGCGGCAGTACCATTGAAGAGGACATGTGAGACCTCATGTTTGAAAAGAGAAGTCCAGACAGCCAAGTCTCCTCTCCATTCAGTTTCAGTCTCATGACCATAAGCGAGGCCAGCTACTATCTTGTCGGCAGTACCCCATTGAAATCTAACAGATCCTTTAACCTTTACATAGCATTGAGTAACAGGTTTAAGAGTTTTAACCTTTGGATAATATTTTTTATCTAAGCCAGAATACACAACAGAATCAGTTAGTTCTGACACAAGGTCTTCAAGGAACTCAGGATAACAAACACTGCATATATCTTTCTTATCTTGGATAGATAAGTTAGCATGGTCTATAATCCATACAGGTCCAATATTAGTAATAGTAGAATCACGAAGCTCAGAGTTTCGTTTAATCATTCTAGAAGCAGTTACTGATGGAATAACTGCAAGAGTTAAGAAAGTTAAACCAGCAATAATCATACCTGGCAATGCAGCTTCCATAAGAGCAAGTAAACAAATCCCTCCTATAAGAGCAAAAAGACTTATTGTTAATAGCATCCAGATTTTATAATTAAGTACAGGATAGAGTTTTTTGGTTGTCATTGTTCATTCCTTTAGCTAAATAGAAGAGCAATGCCTCTAGGACTGTGTAGGCAAAACTTCGAAATTAGGAGAAGGTAAAGTACCTGGTGACCTTTTGTTTTTACTAGTAGCCATTATGATGTCGCTGAATATGCAAAGACAATTGAGAATGCTTTGTATCCAGTTGTTCCAGGTGAAGATGAAGGTACATCAACATCAAATTGAAGATGGGCAGTCTCTCCTACTTGAATCTCTGTAGCTGTGCCAGCTCCATCGGTGATTGAATCGTCACTCAATGCAACAGGAGCATTAATATCTCCAGTTGAGTTCTTGAATGCAGTCCATCCAGCAGCAAACTTATCATCAGAAGTCCAACCTGAATCTCTTGTTTGACTGTACATTACTCCACCAGTAGCAGCATCTCCCCATGCCATATATTGTGTGAAGTCAGCATCTATATCAGACCCTAGATAATTACTTCCAGAATATTTATAGACATAAAATTCACAACCAGTAATAGGATTAACTGTTGCGTCATGAGAAATAAAGACATTCTTATGTCCTACTGAATTCCCAGGAGTAACGTCTCCCATTTCTGTTGTGTCAGGCAGAGAGTATCCACCTAATGTATCGGAAATTGTTAAACTTATAGTCATGATTTACTCCTATAGGATTCTAAATTGGAAGTTTGCATAATTACCAAAGGGGGCAACTGGAGTTGTTTCATCAAGCCCTAGTCCACCTTCAATGCTGTCAGGGTCTGTATATCCATACCACCATGAATAGTATCTATCTTGCATGGTTATCTTAATAAAGTATGAACTGTCTCCTGTTAGACCTGTGACAGTATAACTATTATAAGAGCCAACACCATCACTTAGCAAACTTGCATTTGCTTTTGTCCATTGTCCGTTCTCATTTTGGGTGTACCAAATATCATATAAGAACTCAGAGCCTTCTTTCTCCCATAGAACATCTACACTACCGACAGCAGCTCCAGGAGTAATAGAGATTACTCTAGGCTCATATCCGTAGAATCTAATAAGAGGATAAACACCATAAGGAACTTTCTCTTTTACCATCTGACGTAGATTGTCAAGAGTGAAGTCTTGTAAAATAGTTTTTGGTAACTTAATTACAATAACAGCATTCGATGGATAGATTTGGCCGTCAAAGGAGCCAGTGTCACTTAGCCATTGGATCTCTGGGTTAAGGAGTTTAGCTTCTTCATATAGGTCTGAGTCTACTCCACCACCATCTTCTCTTACATCAATAACAGAAAGACCTTCTTTACTATGAGGAGGATTGACTGCCATCTCTGCAAGAATAAAGAACTGGGACCAGTTAGAAGGATACTCTGGAATGTCATTAGCTGGGTCAGCACCTAAAGCGGCTTCCTCTTCTACTGCATCTCTTTGAGAGAGAGTGGTTCGTTCGTCGATAAAGTTAACTAACTCAACCGTATTCCCATCTGGGATAGTAGAACTATTTGGAGCTTCTGAAGTACTGCCAGATAACACGAAGGTAGTACTGGTCTTTAAATCATACTTAAAGTATCGGTTAACAGATGTTTCATCTAAAGCTCGAAGCCATCCAGTAGCTGGGAAACCTTCAGTAGAAGCAACAGTAACAGTTTCATTAATACCAACTGTTTGATCAGAAGTTGTAACTGTAGTACTCCTCCAAGAATAGTGAAGACCAAGGACTCCCGTAATATTAAAACCACTAATAGAACCTAATGCAATATTTTGTCTTAAGTTCTCAGCATTACCTTCTGTACCATTTTGATTTACATCATCAATAGTTCCTGCTCTAGAAACTTTAAGCCACATAATAGAAGAGGTATGTCCAGCATTCTTATTGAAGGTATTCTGAGGAATAAGGTACAGCACTCTTGTTTGATTATGAACAGTTGTATCGAATACAGGATTCATCATTAAACTAGTTACAGCATAAAAGTTCTCTTTGTAAGGATACGTTGCATAGATACTATGGGAATCGGACAAGTCAAAATCAACATGAACAAGTCCTGACATTCTATCTAAGCCAAGGAAGTCAGTAGAAGACCAAGAAATATAGTTTCCATCTGAATCGATTACTCTT
>Ga0307992_1001788_pt1 | contig 12559 bp, 13 predicted proteins | sample EllFjometagen133_FD_203162 | JGI IMG/M metagenome (GOLD analysis project Ga0307992, IMG submission 203162) | Marine microbial communities from Ellis Fjord, Antarctic Ocean - #133 | ecosystem: Environmental > Aquatic > Marine > Unclassified | place: Southern Ocean | collected 2014-10-08
CATGTCCACGCCGCCTGCATTATCAACTGCACCAGCGTAGTTATAGGTAATATCTACCGGGCGAAGGCTCGTATTCGCTGTGACAACTGGATTGATATCAACCCCAGTTCCTACGGTGACTGTTTCAATAACAATAGCATCAGCTTCAAGTCTGGGGGTAGAGATAGTGGTCTCAAACGCCCAAACAGCGCCTTCGTAGCTAAGATCGAGATTGCGAGGACGAATCAGCCCCAGGGGTTCCTCGGGTCCCAGATAGATCGGCGCCGGAGATTCCTTGGGTAGAGCTGAGCAGCCCGCACCAACAAAAAGAATAGCTAGGGCAATGAGTCCGGCCTTTATGGCCTTACCCTTTTTCTTTGATTTCTTCATCGGTTTGCCCTTGGCCTTGGGCACAGATATGACAGCAATGACAGGCTTTTTGGGTTCATCCGCGGGTTTAGCTGCGAAGGTAACGGCCGCCGAGGCTTGAGCGGCTATTGAGACCTCGTCCCTGGCAATTGCCCGGACGGCATCCCATACTTCGGGTTCCATACTTTCTACTTTAATTCCCATCTTATTCATCTCCCATTTAGATAGTTTACCCCCGGCGAATTACCGGGATACTATGGTCAATTGCTGAGTGGACGCCCCTGGGTACAACGGGTTTTCCTTTTGGATTGACCCGCTAATTGGAATACCACAGGGGCTCCACTTCAGCCGATTATGTTATTTCGTGTGCCCAATGACACAACATGGCTAACTCTCGATGACGTTCCCGTAGATCCAGTTCTTAGCGGGGTGCTTACACGAAAGGTTCTCGTAGCAAGCAAGGATCGCACGAACCTTGTCTCGGGGGTTGTCACCGTAAATCAGCGGATGAAGGATACGGCCATCAGGACCAGGGATCCAGGAGAATTGCTTCGCCTGATGCAGGGTCCAGGTGCTCATATCGATGCCGTAGAACGTCTGTTTCTTGATGTCCCGATCAGCAACAATCGGAATCTCGTTCGTCCCACCGGTATAAGCCAGGGCAGTAAAACCACCATCCAACTTGAGGGTTGCCGGGTAATTGAATCTCCGGTCAGCCACACACTTCGCCAGATAAGACCGGCGCATCGCAGCACGGCAGAGGATCAGATTGGTGTGCGCGTCAGCGTTGACCTCGGCTTCGTCAATCGAAGTCTGGAGGCTGTTCATCGAAAATGCACGAGCAGCTCCACTGGGGACATCAGTCTGTGCCTGCCATTCCTGTAGCAACCACTTATCAACATCCAGGTACTTATTGGCAATACCAGTAGCAGCATCGGTCGGGGCATAAAACACGTCCCCAAACCCAAGCATCTGGTTGCCTTTGTTCCCGTAGATATAAATCTGGTCGGTAGCTACAACAGCGCCAGCACTTGCCCCCCCAGCGCCACAAGAACCGGTGGCGTAGACCTGGTCAGAGCCCCTACGAGTGGTAATAGTGAGCGGAGTAGTGAGGACCTGCAACTTCGAGTCTGAAGTCCCGGTGGCATAAATATCAATCTTCATCCCGTTCCAAGCCCACTGGTTAGTATCAACCGTAAGGATGTACGGGTCGGAGGTTGTTCCCGCTCCTTCAATCGCCGAAATGGTGGCAATAAGACCATCCTCTTGAGTCGCGATCTCCATCGCAAGCATCCGGCGGATAGAGCTCATCGCCGAACGCACGGACGCGGTCATTACAGGAATGAACGCACCGGCGGCCTCGGCACTGACAGCTCGCAGGGGGTTGGTGAACTCAATGTTCACATAATGGTAAGCAAGGTCAATAAGAGCTTGCTCCTTCGGGATCTCCCCGGCAGGGCCAATAATTCCACCCTCTGCACGAGAATACGTCGGCAAGAGACCAGTCTCAAGAGCTAAGACGGCCTTCTTGCCGACAAAGTTCTCACGGTCTCTAGTCATCTGCGAATACATAAACGCAGAGTTGTTCGTAACCTGATGCACACCGGGAAGATACAGGTACTTTAAGAAATCATCAAATAATGCAATGGTTTCAGCCATGACTGTATCTCCTTTAATTTTTGTCTTACTCAGGCACAAAATTGCGCCTGATTAAGTCCTTCATTAACTTCGTTGTTGCGTTGAAGGAGTTCTCTCCCGGAATGCCAATCTTATCGACCCCGATTTTCCTGGTGATAATACCACTACCGCCCTGGGGCAAGGTTGTCGGCGCAGGTGCGCCGGCTGGAGGGTTCACTGCCATAGCAGCAATTCTTGCTTCAACCCCCGTTTTTACGGCAGAATCGTAAACAGTCTTTATGCTGGCACTGGCTTGAGCGGCGGGCATATTCCTGAATTGATCAGTAGCGGCCAGGACGGAAAAAAAGTCAAGCGGAACACCAACGGCCTTGGCCGCGGTCTCCAGACTATCCATCTCGGTTCTCTCCGCTACGGAACTACCCAACGTATCAAGCCTCTGTTGCATGGTGGCTATTTGGGTATTTGTTTTATCCAGGGCCTGGAGCACGACTTCCCGATTATACGCTTCGGGATCAGTCTCTTTAAGCTCTGCCAACGCTGCCACCGCCGCGGCTTCACCAGCGCGAGTGTTCTGACCCGCCAAGGCCGCTGCGATTTTGTCGCCAATTATTGTGGCTGTTCCTTCGATATCGTTTGATTTTCCAGTCATACCCGACAATCTAATGTTCTCTTGGTTTACCTTTGTCGTGTATGCGAGAAGCTCCTTGTAAGCCTTGGCCTGTTCCGCAGGGTTCTGGAAGGGGGTTCCCTCCAATCCTGTGGTGGCGTCGGGCTCTGGTGCTTTTGCCTCCGGGGCTACTCCTTCAAGTCCTTTGAGTAACTCATCTATCGGAGACGATGCAGGAACTGAGATAGTTGTCTGCGGGGCGGGTGCAGCGACCACGGGCGCGGGCGCAGGTACAGGGGCCGGTGTTAGCGGTGGCTCCAAACCTGTTGGCGCGGCAGGGGCGGTCGGGGACTGCCCAGCATTAAACATTCTTACAGCTTCTGCTCCAGCGGCCCCAATGGGGTCGCCTACTGGGGGGGTTGATCCGGGTTCCATTGGATTCCTCCTGGATTATTTGGGATGCCATTTCAGCTTGTCCCTGAGTTTGTCGAGGATGCCTTATCAGCTTGTCCTCATGTTATTACTATAATATAATCACAAAAATATACTTTGTCAACCCCCCTTAATAAGTAGGGGCGACGGCCGATATAAACTGAACTATTTTCTCGTTAGCGATCGGGGTGCCATTCTCGTCAAAAAAGATTGCCCCAATATCCGCTAACATCCGAATCCTGGTTGCAACCCTCTCCTGTGGCTCATTAAAATAAATAGCTAACTTAGGCCCGTTAAGACCGTTATTGATGAGGATCTGCTCTTTGAGGAATGGCCGGGAGAAAAACTGTACTATTCTCCTATCCACACTATCCATTATGCTGAAAATGATAGCGGCGGTATCCTGGTCCTCCATCTTTTTCCTTTCCGACAACGAATATATATTAGGGTCGGGTGGCGGAATCTCGACGCCGGGCGGGTCTACCGCCGGAGGCGGTGGGGATGGGTCAATGGCTGAGGTTGCCTCACCAAATTCTGGCTCGGGCGGGGTCGGCTGTGTTACTTCTGCTCCAACTTCTCCAAACGGATCTTTCTCTGTCATGGCTGCTCTCCTATTGTGCCGGGGCTTGTGCCGGCCGTGGCGGCGAAGGTGTCCCAGGCTGTTTTGCCTCGGGTCCTTGTGGCGGCATTACGCCCTCAAATTGTTTCTCTATTCCCCCTACGTGCCCACTCCAGTGCTTCACTAGATTCTGGGCAACCTCTGGTTTGTTCTTTTTAAGGTCCTCAAATCTCCGCGAATTAAATAATTTTATAAGGACTTCGCTGGAGATGTAATCATTGTTGTAATCTTCCACCTCGATATATTTCCCGGTTGAAATCATGTCTTCAATTTCACGCTCCTGCTGGGCATACCCTTGCTCTACTTCTCCGAACACACCGGCAAGGCCCTCTAGCTCTATCGCCCTCAAGAACTTAGCCCGAATCGTGGGATCACTTTCCATGTCTCCCAGTGCGCCCAACTGCAATAGCTGGAGGTAGTAAGCAGACTGGGCCGCCTTGCTCCGGGGCAATGCGCTCCCCCTGGTAACAACTATATTTATATGGGGTCCGAGCTCTGCCCCGGTCAGCTTGTAAATTTTAAGATCCCTGTTCTCCCCTATTACCTGTGCAGTCCTTTCGTTGGTCCAGTAATCGCGCGCAAACTCCAGCTTGGCTATCGCGACCTTCTGGTCCTGCTTCTCGATATGTCGGGTGATGGGGACCAGGAATTTGACATCAGACTCCTGAAGGGCTTGGATTCCAGAAGCAGAATCCACCCGGCCGGGGGCTTGGCCACGGATGACTTCGGACTGGTGGGCCAGGCGATCGAACATGGTCAAAACAATCTCTAAAAATTTGAATACTCCCTGGGGTACATCCTGGATATCAACACTCTGTACCGGATTGCTGGTATAGATCCCCGGATACGTTATGGCGATATCACCGGTCTGTGCCCCGAAAAGAGGCTTCTTGGCCACATTGGCCAGCTTCGGCATCGCTATTACCCACTTCACCTTCTTTACCAACCACTCATTGATGAATGTAACAATCCTATTTATTGATACCTGGAGGGGGATGAGGGACTCGACATACCCAGCATTATAGAAATTATATTTATCAATTATCCAATGATAATCAAATAAACACAGCTTTCCCTTCTTGTGCGGTAACGGGCCTTTGTATAGCTCTATGTTTCCACACCACTGTATAAATCTGCCTTCAGGAAATTTATCGCTGGCCGCTTCCAGAAAATTCTTCACCATGTAGAGGTCTCTCTCCGGGTCATTATCTCCGTAGTAGTCTCTCAGACCTCTGGTCATCTCCTTAATAGAATATGCCTCGTCCGATATATCGTGAGTTACGTACTTGCCGTTTTGCCACCGCTCTTCTATCTCGTCCTTGCTCATCAGCTTCGGGATCATGCAATTCCTGATATTCATCCCAACCTTATGGCCTACCGGGAGGAGAACCTCAAACGGGGCATAAACCGTCTCATCCACTTCGCCCTCTGGACCAGAGTCTAAGTAATACTCCCCGCTCTCATCGTTGGCCGGGGCCTTCTTCGGTCCTTTTCCATCTTCCTCACGGGCGAGTTTTGTCAAGATCGGAACTTCCCGGCCGCCCTTGGGGTCCCAAGTGATGAGCTTATAGCCCAACCCATATATTTTCATCAGGTGAATGAGCCATTGTTTCTTTATCTCAGAATCATTTATATCATCCAACCTCTTCAGGTGAGCCGTAGCCGAGCGCGCGAGTCGTTCGTCCTTGTCCGAATCCGTGGCCGGGAGCACGTCACACTGGGACATTGACTGGGTGAGAAGGGAGAGGATATCCATGGAAGAGGATAGGATCAAATTTATCACGATCCGTAGCCGACTGCTGGACTGGGGCCGAAGTTCTACGTACTGGCCGGCACCGCGACGATAGGTGCCCCACTGGCGACCTTCGTAGAATGCGATATTGGTCATCCACTGGCGGAAGTTTTCTTTCTGCTCATCAATCCTTATATTGAACTCTTTATTCAGATCGGATAAGAGCTCAGTCGTCTCTATTGACTGGTCCAGGAAATCGATGGCGGCGTTTTTTTCTTTTATTCCAATCATTTTACTGGTTCATCGGGGGACGAATCCCCGCAGGCTCTTCACCGGAGATGGTGCCAACTAGCTCTTCTGGAAAGTCATGGATGTCTTTCGTGGCATCCTGAACTTCGCGGAGGAGTGATTCCTCATCAACGCCAGGGAGTTTTATAGGCTCTTCAGGAAAGGGCTCCTCTTTTTGCATCATGGCAGACAATTCCGCGTACTCATTGAAATTGCGGCACATCAGCTTATGAGTCAACTCTCTGTTTATGACAAGGAACTGATTGATCATCTTCCTCTGGGAAAATACCACAAATGCCGCGGAAAGAATAATCGCCAAGACTGCAAGCGCAGCCACTATAATCGGAAGGAATTCTATTAAAATAATATTCATCGTAACTCCATATTACTACACACTGTCCGACCTGTCAACCCCCCTAATCAAAAATACTATAATATTCCTCTCGGTTCGGATCCTGCTCGGGCTCGAACGCGCGTTCGATGTCCTGTTCCATTATAGCCTGGGTCTGGGTTTTGGGGGGAGAGTCCTCCAGTATCCCCCCAACAAGAAGATCACCAAGGGGAGAGGCCAAAAGAAATCTCATAGCATCAACCGCGTCATTTTTGTAGTCAACAATCCTTCCCGGAATAAGCTGGCTCCGGTGGTATGTCATCACCTGCTCAAGGAGCCTGATACAATGCCGGGAGATGTAGAGGTGGGGTGCTCCGTCCAGCGGCTTCCCATCCTTATCTTTCAGGAACCGGTGGAGGTGGCCGGGCTTGATTTTCATCCACCTCTGCACCATCGTAATCCCGGCAGTCAAATCTCGGTTGGCGGGGGTAAGGTCAAATCCATGCTCTGCATAGATCTCCATCAATGACATGACCTCTTGCCGGTGTGTAGAACCATACTGGGTCCTGGCCTTCACCTGGGCATCGGCGTAAGTTACCTGAAAATTAAGGGATAGGTGGCGAGGGAGGATAGCCTCGGCATGTTCGTCAGGACTACCACCGTCGGCAACATACTCATCAAAAATTACGCATTCCATCTCCCCATCAAAGGGGTTAGGGCTGAAGTAGGCAAAGAGGCAGCAAGCCTCATGGGCTATGCCTCCGTGGTCATACCCCCTGTAATAAATAGCATCGGGGGCATGGGGGGTCTCCGGTTTTATGGAATGGATCTCCGGCCTGTATATCCCCGAGTAAATGGAATTTTTGAAATCTTCCCAGGATCCAAATCGATACCGCAGCTCGTACTCGCTGGACTCTCCATCAAAGGTATCCTCGATATAGCCCGCAGGAAGGTTCGACCTCTGCTCATCAGTCTCCACCTCAAAGAGATCATACCGGGCATTGAAGGGAGCCCCAATTTTCCGGGCCTCGTGATTCAGCTTCCACCGTCGCCAAACCCAGTTATGCCCGGCGGGGTTGGAAGTGCTCATGGTTATCCCCCTCCAGGAGAACCTGTAGTATTTCAATAGTTCTTGGAAGGCTGGGTCTTTGGTGGGAGGGGCAGCGCGAGAGAGGCGGGTACGGAGAATATCAAAAGTTTTTTCTGGAACTTCTTCTATCTGATCTATTCCAAATGCCCCCAGGTTTAGTCCCATCCTCCCCTGGTAATCCATGAGATGTCGAAAGATAACCTTTGATTTATTAGGAAAAACACACTGGGGGTGAGGCTTGTCCCTCCACGAATATTCCCACCCCAGCTCTTCGAGCAGCAGACGGAAATCGGGGATCACGGTATCTTCCAAATCGGGGAGCTTGAGACGACCCATGAGGATAAGATTGCCGTCAAACATCCTGGAAAGAACGGCAACCTTGTAACACATGGCCAGGGTTTTTCCACCGCGGACACCACCTGCCATGTGTGTGTGTTTAACCCGAGAGAACAGGAAGGATTGTTGGGTCGGTTCGGGGATGAAGGTTGGTGCCCCCGTTATTGGGTCCGGCTTTAGGAATTGAAAGTCCATAATATTCAGCAGATATCTGTTTTGCACATGCGTTGCAGTATGCCCCAGAAGGAACATGGTATCCTGTCATCATAGCATGATCTGCCCTATTATGCAAGGGGGTGTTGCAGTTTAGACACCTTTTTGTCGGCTTTTTTTCTTTCACGGGGGATATAGTTGCTGAATTTTATACAGCTAAAGCAAAAGTGCCCACGCGCGGCGCACGCGCGCAGGCACTTTCCCGGTGCAAAGTTGGTTCTACTTTTTTCTCCCATCGGAAATAACCAATTGGGCATCCTCATCCTCACCGATCACCTCAAATAAGCAAAGGAGACCGGCCTCTTCGGCCATAGTCTTCACCACCTGCCTATTCTTCGTATCCAGCAGCGAGCCTAGGCGGCAGATGAGGATGCCACTATGGTTAAGGTGTATGGCCATCTGGGTACTGATCCTGAAGAGCTCACCAGAGGACATGTGCTCTTCGTCAAACGGAAGACCATTTATGGTTATACCGTCTTCGTTGAAGGCCATTCCGGGGATGGGGAAGGATACATCAGACAAACGATTTTCCTTCTCACCCTTGATTGCCTCAAGATCCGCAGTCAGCTCATCAGCCATACTCCGAGCCTCTTTCAGCTCAAGACGACTTTCCCGAGCATCGGCCGAAGACCTGATCTGTTGATTGGTGGACTCTGCATTCTGGAGCTGGGTTTCCAGAGTGCCAACTTCCTGGACAACCATCCCATCCACCAACTCCTTCTGTGCCTTGCCGTCCGCCTTGGTTTGAGCCAAGGCCGTCTCCGCGTCGAATAACTCAGCTTCCAGGCGTTTCACCGTCGCCGCTTGGATCCCATAATCATCGTAATACTTCTGGAGTACCGACTTGGCCTCGTCATAGCCGCGGTTGGCGGCATGGGCCTTGGTGATCCGGGCAGAGAGGTCAGATATTGAAATCTCCCCTTTCGGGAGATCGGCGGGGATGGGTGGCATTGATTCCAGCTTACCCTCCAGTCGCTTGATATCCTTGTTCTTGTCCGTGCGCGCCTCATAGGAGTGGCGATGGCGCTCATCCAGGTCGGTGAAATCCAGATCCGGGTCCAGGGATCGAACCAAGTCCACCTGCTTCTTCGGGGACAGGAGCTGGAAGGCCGTGGGATCGTAAGTCATGGAGTCCCCACCCATCAGTTCCTTGCAAATATCCTGGGGGGCCTGGAGGGACTTACCCTCTACGCTGGTAACTATGAGCTGGGTTTTCTCGTTTTTGCCGAACTTCCGAGTTACCTTTGCCACCAGCGCATCGCCGATTATGGCCTCAACAAAACCATTGGTAGCTCCGTCGCGAAGTACCCGGCAGGGGATCTTCCCCTTACCACAAAATAAATACATCACGCCGTCCAAAAATGACGATTTTCCTTGTTCGTTATCCCCCGCTACCACCACAAAATTCCCCTCGGGATTGAGCACTACATGCTCGATCCCCTTTACATTCTGCACTTCCAATTGAAGTATCTTCATTATTTCTTGCCCTCCTGTTTTTGTTTGTCTGCCATTTCCTGTAGCCTCTTGAGCTCGTCAGAACTCACATAAATACACACTACCGGCCCTTGCTTCTCCCTGACCGTGTCAATGATCCCCTCTATTACCTCAGAATAAGCGGAGGCAAAAACCTCCACCTGAGAGGGAGTAAGGCCATTCGGGTTCTTGGTCCGAAGGGTCTCCTCAGCCCCCACCAGACCGGCGATCAGAACCTTGGAGTTGATATAGGGGATCGGCTCCAGGGCGCGGACCAGATTGTGTTTTACTCCGATACGCTTAGATGTTGCAACATTTACCTTGCCAAGCTGTGCTGTATTCATTTTCTTTCCTTTTTTTCTTCGGGACGAACAGGAGTTATCTCGTCCCAGTTGCTATTGATTAAAACCGCGGAACTCACCATCAGTGGGTGCCCGGCCGTCGCTATGTCATTTGCGCACTCGCTGGCTATCCAAGCCATGTTCTCCTTCATGGCCTGGGGGAGGAAGGGCAACATAGAGAGGTATAAATGCAGGATTCTGGGGGGAGTGGGGTAGTTGACGTCGTTCACACACATATCAATAAAAAAATCAGCCAGAACTCGATTTCCCCAAAGGGTTGTGTGGGGTTCTGTAATCCTAAGTGCCCTGATCCACCTCATCGTTGCCAATGGTCCAAACTCCCTTAGCGTGGGCACAATATTGGTATAGCCTATGCGCGGGGGCGGAGGCAATAGCTTTCGCGTGTCCTCGATCCACTTTGCATTATGGGTTATCAGCGCAATGCCCACAAGGGTTGACGCATCATAAAACGGAATGGGGGAGGGGTGAGCCAAGACCCGAGAACCATGCTTCCTGGCGTCCTCGGCGAAATCTGCCATTTCCCTTTGACTCATCTTGTCCCTCATAAAATGAGTAAGGAACAATACTTCGTCAGTCTGAGTCGGAGAATCATATCCAAATAGAAAACCATCGAGTACACTGGAGAAGAAGGAGTGCTCTTGCAAAGCCTGCTCGTTAAGGATGTCCAGTATCCCGCGCGGGAGATCTGGGGGAGTGAGTCTAATCCCCTGGTCTATAAACCATTTTATGTCCCTCATCTGACATCCCTCCTGATAGCTTTGATCCCCAAGGTCAATGCCTTTAGGACTTTCTTTGGGGGGACGTGGTGGCGAAATACATCCATAAAAACATCCTTGTTCTCCCGCATCGACAGCTCCACCATTCGCTGAAATTTATCCTTAGAGAACTCAAAAACGATAGCGACTCTGCCATTCTCTGGATCTGATACTGCGCCCACCTTGATATCTTTCATATTTTTACCTCTTTGGTTATATATACTTACCAACTTGTGGCTCGATTTGCAACGGTTATTCTTTAGGCGGTGCGAATATTATCGTATCACACTTAGTCGTCAGCCGGCGAACCATAGCCAAGGCCCGCTCCTTGTTCCTGGCCAGGGCATGGATCTGGGTTCCGGTTTTTTGGGTTGTTACTATTACCGGTCGCCCAGCTTCTGACCTTCGCTTTATTACTGTAAACAGAGTTCCCTCTCCCCGTTCCCCCTTGCTTTCATTGCCCAGGTCGTCGATGAGGAGAACATCAGTCATAACCATTTGTTCCACCCACTGATACCCAGTGCCATCCTTGAACTTTTCCTGGGCCAGGTTTGCCATCTTCTGACAATCAATGCCCATGGTGGACTTCCCCTCCTCGTGCAGGCGAGCCATGAGATACCATGCCGAACGGCTCTTGCCGCCGCCGGTATCGCCATACAGCATCAGGCCCCTTGGATCAAACTCATAAGCCATAACCTCGGCAAATTGCTTGGGGTAGGGCAGCTCCCGAGGGTCAGTGTCTAGGTATTCAAACGGGCAGCGAAAAGGCTTGTGATGTCTGGTCCTGGTAATTTTCTGCATCTTATCCATGAGAAGAGATGGGTCTATTGGGTCCATGTACCTCTTCTTCCCGTCCGCATCGATCCTGCTTCGCGGGCGGTTAAGCTCGGCGGCGCAGCGCGGGCAGACATTTATCATCCCCAGGTGAACAAGTGGATCCCTACCAACCTTTTCTACCGCCTCCATAGCTCCCCTCACCTCGTCATTGTCTGGGATCTGGTAGTCTCCCAAACATATTCGGCAGGTATAATAATCGCCGGGGGCTGACCGCTTCGGCTCGGGCGGGTCCGGCAATAGTTCGATTTCTTCTATCTTCTGCATATTACACACCTCCTACGGTTTCGTATTGCGGCTTGGGCGGGACTAAAGGCTTGGGCAGAGCGCCTGGGAACGGAGCGGGCTCGGGCTCGGGCTCGGGATTGGCGGCCTGTTCAGCCTCCCAGGCGGGGGAACCGATGTAATCCATGTCAGCGGCAAAGCCGGCGTTGTAGTCAATGGAGCCGCCGGGTTGTCCTGCTTTTGGGGGTTTGTTTCTATTAACCCAGGTTCTTACGGAAGCCTTCCAATCCTTCATTTTATTACTACCAACCATCCACCCCTTGGATGTATAAAAATCTATGAATGCACTGGCATCTACAGAATACCCCTTGCTTTTGATATATTCCGAAACTTCCCCAAGGGAGGGAGGGGTGAATCTTTTTCTTTTATTATCCTTATTATCCTTATTATCCTTATTGTTAGGTGTTAGGTCTTTGTTACCCCTTTGTTGACCCTTTGTTAGGTCTTTGTTGGTAGCTTTGTTAGCTGTGGCAACTGGTTCTTGGTAAGTACTATAGTTACAAATAGTTATCCTACGCCCTGTCTTTGTTGATTCGTTTGTTAGAAAACGGAGCTTTTCAAAACGAAGTAGTGCTGTCCGTATATTCTGAATACTCACTCCTTTCCCACAAAGTGCCCTTATGGACTGTAATGAGGTGATGGTTTGTCCTCTTTTAACAGTGTATGGATCCCCCTTCCACTCCCAGCTTCCTGGTTCGTGGTTGACTAATCCCAGCAAAACTATCAATACTGTTTTGTGTTCAGGCGTTGAATTAGCCCAGATGGGTTTCTCGTATAGTTCACGCCACAGTGAGACCCAACCGATCGCTTCACTCATAGCCTTCCCCTTTGGTCAATTCTTTGGCGGCATGGAGAAAAGAATCGGCATTTTCCTCACAGTATGTGTCCATTGGGAGTAGGCGAGTTAGCACTGCCACAATGTCTCTCGTCAGCTTTACAGGGACTTCATCGCCAGCCTTTTTAATCTGTATAACCTTTGAGTATAATATTTTCAGTCCGACTAAAACGGTAATCTTTTTTTCGATTGAGGCGATTGTTCTATCTAGGCGAGGGGTGGGAATCTCCTCCTTTTTAGAGCGGATTTTCTCGTGGCAAGTCTCGCACAGAGTTATTAATACATCATCATCATATTCCCAGGGGTTCCTCCCTTTGATATATTTTCTATGGTGGACATGCAGGGTAGTGGTTTTGTCCCCACACTCTTGGCAAGTCCAAT
>Ga0307992_1001789_pt1 | contig 12552 bp, 10 predicted proteins | sample EllFjometagen133_FD_203162 | JGI IMG/M metagenome (GOLD analysis project Ga0307992, IMG submission 203162) | Marine microbial communities from Ellis Fjord, Antarctic Ocean - #133 | ecosystem: Environmental > Aquatic > Marine > Unclassified | place: Southern Ocean | collected 2014-10-08
CCAATAAAACCATTAATATGCGCCCCTACATCAAGCTTTATAATCTGGTTATCAAAAATAGGATTATTATCTTTTGTCGGACAGAAATGCGCAGCTATCTGGTTCATTGATATTTGTGAAGGAAAAGCGATTTTTCCCCCTAAGCTGATAATTTTTTCATCAGTTTTCTTGGCAACATCAAGAAGATTATTTTCTTTTTTAATAAGAAGTTTTCCATACTCAAGGGCTTGTGCACTCATTTTGCATGCTTTTTTCCAATCTTCTAATTCTTCTTTATTTAAATCGTTTATATTCATAATTAAAAAGAAGATTTTTGTTTTATAAAAAGCTTTTGAATTGCATAGTGTTGCATGGAAACTTTTTAGTTAGTGATGCTCATCCTAGAACTAGAATATAAAAGGATTATTATTCGTAAAGTTATCTCTTTATTTAAGATTTATTTATTAATTATTTTATGTTTTCGTAAATTTCAGTATATTTATTTTTGATTTCAAATCTTTTAACTAATTTTAAATCTTTAGAGAATAATCCTTTATTAATAAATTTTGATAATTTTGGTCCATAAAAAGAATGAATTTGTGAACTTTGAATAATAACATCAAAATTGGTTATATTTTCATCTCCTGCAAATAATTTTACTTTAAATTTTCTTTTTGGATATGAAGGATAATAATCTGCCATTTGATTAATTGGCCAAGTAGCTAAAACAGTATGGTTTTTATAGTCCTCTTCAATAAAATCAATTGCCATCTTTTGTGTTTTAAGACTATCTAAGTATTCCATATTTTTTTCAATAACCCATGCATGGGTATCACCAGATTCCTTATAATAAGATGTAGAAAAGAGTATAATAGTAATAATAGTTATAAATATCACAACCTTTTTTATACTTATATTAAGGGGGCAATTATTTAGTATTCTAAACTTACTCTTCAAAAGGCAAGGAATATTATTCAAACGAGTTTCGTTGAGGGGTTTCATAAAGCTAAATAGATACTTAAAGAATTTAAAGCAGAATATTATAGATTTATAAAATAGGATTATCAAAAGAGGATAAATAGGCAATACATACCTCACGAATTTATCTGCAAATATAAAAAAGAAAAAATAAGAACCTATAAAAACAATAAAAGTAACATTCTCTTTTTTAACAATGTTCTTTTTAAATAAGAGGTATATCATAATGGGAACTGTTAAAATAAAATTAAAATTATCAATTAAGGTTATATATAAGTAGGATAACCAACTTATAATTAAATCTTTATTGATTTCAAATGTGATTAAACTTCTTCCTTTAAAAGCTAAGAAAACAGAATTGGAATAATTAATTATAAGTAAAATCTCCCAAATTGTAAGGATTATTAATGGTAAGACAAAATAAATTATATTTTTGATTTTATTAAATTTTTTGTTTAACAATACCCAAATAAATGCAGCAGGGATTATAAGTATGAAAGTTTCCTTAACTAATATGCCCATAGTACAAAAAAAAGAAAACAAAAAATATCTATTTTTTAATAAATAATAAAAACATATTATTGTTAAGGTAGTTAAAGGGATTGGATAATATACCCTTCCCGAAAATGAAAAATAGAGAGGTAAAAAAAATAATGTTAAGGAAGAACAAAAAGCAATAGTCTTATCCTTAAAGATTTTATAAGAAATTAAATACATATAATACAAACCAAAAGCTGAAATTATGAAGATAATTGAATGAAACATTATAATATTAAAGCTAAAAATTTTTGAAAATACAGCAAAAATATATGAAAGAAGTGGAGGATGCATGCCCTCAGGAATAACTTTTAATTGAAGGTTTGATTCAAGAAATTGGTGAACAACCCATTGTATGTTAATAGAATCCCAATAGAGTGGAAGATTAATTGTATTGAATTTAAGCACAAAAACCAAGACTATAAAAAAAATAAAAATTAAATTTTTATTGCTTAATATTTTTAACAAATTAGAATCAGTTTTTTTGATTAAATGAAGACATTTTTTATATTTTTGTATTTCTTTTTTTGTTTTATTGGTCTTCATTTTAGATTAAATACCTAATCAGCTTATAAGCTAATCTTGGGTTTAATATATAATATGGAACATATCTAATATGATTTTTTAAAAATGGGAGCCTCATATAAAAAGTTTTATATAACTCTCTTTCTATTTTTTTAAGTTTTTTATCATATTTATAATGGTAAACAGATGGTCTAGGATAAATGTCTTTTTTTAAAAGATCATAATAAGAAGTATACTTTGCTAATTGAATTAAGTATGGATTTAGCTGTTTAATTAACTTTTTTGTTTTGTTTAAATCATTATTAGTTTCATCAGGAATTCCTATCATAAACATAGCCACAATATCAAGATTAATCTTTCTTGCATAATTAAACAATTTCTCTGATTCAATTATCCATTTTTTTGGATGTTTTGTTTTGTTTATTCTTAAAAGCATCCTTTCGGAACCAGATTCAACCCCTATTTTTAAAATAACACAGCCTGCTTTTTTCATTAAATAAAGCAGTTTATTATCAATTTCATCAATTCTTGCATGAGCTATCCATTTTATTTTTATTTTATCTTTTATTATTTTACTGCATAACTCAATGATTCTACCTTTAGAACTAGTGAAGTCATCATCCATAAAAGTTATAATATTGCATCCCCTTTTAATATTGTATTTTATTTCATCTATTATATGATTAATAGAATTTGTTCTGAACTTTTTTCCGAAACTAACTCTTATGGAAATTGGAGAACAAAAAGAACAATTATGTTTGCACCCCCTACTTGAAAGTATAAAGCCATGTTTTGCTCTGAAAAAACCCTTAATAGGATACAAGCAGCGATATTCATAACTTAATTTTGGTATTTTGATTTTATTTAAATCATCAATCATTTTTAATTTATATTTTTTTTTATTTTGACTTACAAGACAATCAAGTTTTATGTTTTGTTTTCCTTTTTTTAGTTTTTTAATAAATTCTTGGGCAACAAGCTCTATCTCACCTGCTAAAACATAATCTACCGGAGAACTATCAAATATTACTTTGTTAGGATAAAGAGAAGGTAAAGGACCAATTGCAACTATAATGTTTTTAGAATCATTATTCTTAATTTTTTTACATAAATCAATAGCAAATCTAAAATCTGGTGCAATAAAATGTATAAAAAAGATTTCATTTATTGTTTTTTTTATGTTAATATTTTCAAATCTTGTATCAATAAATTTACAGTTATCAATGCTATCTTTGATGACTTCTAGCATCATCACTGGCCAAGTATCAACAGGATGATTCGCCTTTGAAGTATCCACAGCATTTATTATGGTGACATTTTTCATTTTGATAAGTTTTATAAACAAATTAAATCTTTTTAAAATTATGCAATTAATTCATTTATTTAAGAAATATAAATATTCCCTTTTGCTTTATATTTTTTTGGTTTTTTTTACATTCTATATGAATAAAGAAAGATTTTTTACAGAAATTATAAATATTTTATTAAACATCAAACTAAATATTTTTATTTTTATGCCAATTGCACTATTTTTAAGCACGTTTTCATTTTCTATTCCTTTTAAGGTAGTATCAACACTTTATAGAAAAAGAATATCTCTTATTAAATTGATAAATCTGTCTTTGAAATACACTTTTGTTAGTATTTTAGGTAGAAATTTTGAATTGTATATATTAAAATATCTAAAAATAAAGAAATTGGAAAGAAAAAGATTTTTTGCAATGATTAGAATATCAGATTATATTGCTGTAATAATCATTATGAGCTTAACTATCCCTTTCATAATTTTAATCAATAAATTTTATTTATATGCTTACTTTCTTGTTTTGTTTATTTCTCTTATTTTATTGTACAAAGAAAAAGAACACATAAAAATAAATTTAATAAAAAAATCATTTTTTTCTATCCTCAGATATCCAATAGAAGCAATAGTTCCTTTTATTCTTTTATATTCCTTCGGTTTTGAATTAACATTACCAGTTTTGTTATTTTTCACTGCAAGCACAAGCATGCTTTATTACATACCTAGATTTAAGCTTGCAGGAGGCCTTTTAACATTTTATCTTATGGCATACACTTTATTTCTTGGAAAAGGTATCCTGCTTGGATTTGTTGTAGCTACAATCCTAAGATTATCTTCAATTTTACTTTTTGAAATCCCAATTTTAACCATAAATTTTTTTAATAAAAAATCTAACCTTTTTTGAAAGTCCTATTAACTAGTTGATTTAGCATTGAAAATCTTATCAAAATATCATAAAAACTTCTTATGTTAAATACATTTTTAATTATATTTCTTGGATTTAATAAAAATTCAAGGCAGGATTTTCTTTGTAAATATTTTATTTCCGAAAGTTTAACGCCATCTGGCAGATATACTGGTATTTCACCACCATTCATAACATCTTCCCAAACATTTTTTTTAATTTTTCCTTCATTAATCCCAATTTTATAAAGCCTTGAGCCAGGTATTGGGACTGCTAACATTAAATCCATATAGTCTGGTTTTAGTTTCTTTATGAAATTTACTGTAGCCCCCATATCACCAATTGTTTCTGTGGGATGACCAAAAAGAAAAAAAGCAACACTTTTCAGTCTAAGCTTATGCATTTCCTTAAAGATTTTTATTATTTTTTCATTTTTTATCCCTTTCCCAAGAATTTTTTTGATTCTTTCAGATCCTGATTCAATACCAAACTTTAAATCCTGACAACCAGCTTGTTTCATTATTTTCAATAATGTATAATCTACAAAATCTATTCTTGTCTCACAACCCCATTTTATTTTTATTTTTTCTTTAATTATCATTCTGCAAAGTTTGTATACCCTATTCATATCAAAGGTAAATATTTCATCCCTAAAATCAATGTATTTGTAACCTTGTTTAACCAAAATTTTCATTTCTTTTATTATACACCTTAACTTCCTTGAGTTTCTTCTTTTTTTATAAGGCAACCCACAATAAACACAATCAAAAGGGCATCCTCTTGATGCTACCATCATTGCATATTTACCATTAGCTATAGGAGAAAAATATCTTGTATTTCCTAAGACATTAAAATCTGGATAAGGTAATTTATCAAGGTCCCCTATATATGTTGTTTCTTTTGTTATTAATTTCTTTTTGAAATATACAAGACCAGGAATATCTGAAATATTTATTTTTTTACCTGATAGATAATTCATTAATTTAACTATACTATGCTCACCATCTCCCCTTATACCATAATCTGCCCCTAATAATTCAACAAATTCGGGCATGTGAGTTATATGAGGCCCGCCTAAGACAATTTTTGAATCAGAATTCTTTCTTATTATTTTTATAAACTGATTCACATTAAAAAGAGAAAAAGAAGTAACAGGTATTCCTATTAACCTGGGTTTTTCTATCATTATTTTTGTAATTAAATCATTTATATTTTTTTTAACTGCCATAAGATCATATATTTCAACAGAAAAATCATTTTTCTTTAAGTTAGCAGCAAGATAGCATAATCCCAATGGGAGATATAATTCAAGGGGTTGATTGAAAGGATTTTTAATGTTAAAAAAGCTATTTTGTTTGTTTGAAAATTTAATCATAGAGTGAGGATTATCAAATTCAGGTCTTATAAGTAAAACATCTAACATATTACCACTTTCTTATTATGTTGAATAAAGTATTAATAAGGTTTATATATCTATTGCTAATATAATTTTAAGTGAAATATATGCATCTTAAAGCGATACCAAGGCAATCAACATATCATTCTCTTGACGAAATTGCAATATATCTTAAACTTCTGTTTAAAAGAAATTATGCCCATGGGGATTATATAAAAAAGTTTGAAAAAGAGATGTCAAAATATCTTGGAATAAAAAATGTGATATCAGTTTCTTCTGCAAGGCTTGCCCTTTATTTAATATTAAAAGAATTAAATTTTGAAAAAGGAAGTGAGATAATAGTGCCTAGCTATACTTTTCATATAGTTCCAAACATTGTGCAGATGGTTGGATTGAGACCAATTTTTGTTGATTGCAAAAAAGATTCTGATAACATAAACATTGATGGTATCAAAGAGGCAATAACAAGAAAAACAAAGGCAATAATACCTACCTCCATTTTAGGAAATCCTTGTGATATTAAATCAATTGTTTCTATTGCAAAAGAAAATGATTTAAGGGTTATAGAAGATTGTGCACATTCCTTAGGATCTGAAATTGATGGGAAAAAAGATGGAACTTTTGGAGACATAAGTTATTTTAGTTTTGGTACTGGAAAAAATATGGATTGTTTTGGTGGGGGGATTATATGCACAGACAATGATAAGTTAGCCGAAAATATAAGGAGCAAGGCAAAAAAATTAAAATATCCCCCTTTCTTTAAAATTCTAAAGAAGGTTTTGTGGAGTTATACTGCCTTTTTCTTATCCTTACCAGCTATTTTTACATTTTTTGTATACCCTTTATTGTTTATAACACAACTTTTTAATTTAGATGTTGCCCATAGAATTTTAAAAGAAGAGGAAAAACTTCTGAAAAATTTTCCTGAAAAAGATTTAATCAAATTTAGTAATATCCAAGCTGCAATAGGGGTTATTCAACTTAAAAAATTAGATTATATCAATGATTTAAAAATAAAAAATGCCCAAATGCTCATTGAAGGTTTGAAAAAATTAAATTTTTTAAGTGTTTCAAAAACAAAAAAAAATGTAAAGAATATATATTTGCTCTGTTATTTTAGGTCTGAACTAAGAGATTTTATTAGAAAAAAAATGATTTTAAAAGGGATTGATACAAAGGCAGAATATCAATTTGTTTGTTCAGAAATGCCAATATTCAAGGAGTTTTATAAAGATTGCCCAAATGCAAGAAAAATTAAGGAGACAGAATTTAATTTGCCTAATTCAGTGTTTATGAAAAAAAAGGATATCTTAAGAATAATTAATATAATAAAAAGAATAAATGGTAATCTAAAGAAAGATTAAAAAAGTTTTACAAATAGTATATTTAGTATGAGCCCTTAAACATACCAAAATAAGCAGTAGAAACATAAAAATTTCTTCTTTTTTTATCTAAAACAATCTCCCTCATTGAATAATCTCCTGCCCTGTAGGTTCTAATTACCTTTTTATTTCTTAAATCTATCAATTCAATAAGTCCAGTTGCAGGACTGCCTGCTAAAAGAAGTTGTCTTTCATCATCAATGGCAATAGCCCTAGTACCTAAAGGCACATCTATTTCATCAATAAGTTCAGTTGAGTTTGTATCAAAAACATAAACTGAGGAATGCAAAAAAGACTCAAATGGAAGTGCACAAAAAAGCTTTTTTCCATCGTTTGATATTACAATGTCCCAACTTGACAATGGAACAAGTATTTTTCTTAAAATTTCAAGGCTTTCTCCATCTATTTCATATATAAAATATTGTAAGCCATATACATCCTTAGGATTTTCATCATTATATTTAAACCATTCTGTAGTATATAAAACATTTCTATTTTTATCATATATTAATTTGCTATTCTTTGTTTTAATTTCTCTTTGCTTGATAACTTTTCTTTTTTCCAAATCAATTTTATGAACTAAAAAAGGTCCATCATCTATAAGAAAAAGATAATCCTTACTGGAAACCAGCTTCATATTATCATAAAATGATGAATTTCTTTTTTCTAAATTGTGCTTGTCTATACTAATTTCAGTTTTTATAGAATAATTTTTTATATCAACAATTTTTAGAGAATTATAATCATCCAGTATGTATATTTCGCCTCTTAAATCGTTTATAGCAAATATCTCAGAAATTTGAGTACCTTCCCCAACATAAACAATTTTAGAATTGTTAGTGTTATAATATACACTAAAAATTTTGTCTTTTGTATCATAAAATAAAGTTGAGGTGTTTTCAGAAAATTCTAATGAATAAATATCTTGATTATATTTATGAAAATTACCAAATGATTCAGCATAATCGATATAAGGACCATTCAAGGGACTTAATAAAAAAGTTAGAATAAATATTAACAAGTAAAAATGAATATTTTTGATTATAAATAAGAATCTTTTAGTTAATTTTTCAAAATTTAATGATTTAATAATTTTAATATATAATGGAGTAAAAAAAACTTCACCAATACCTATACTTAAAATAAGAGGGATACTTAAAATATTTTTATATTTTGATTCTAATAAATCAAACTTACTAAGAGGTATAAAATCTACAATATAAAAAAAAGAACAATAAAAGTTATTAAACATGAAAGGAATATAGTAAACTTTCTAATAAAAACACAATAAATAAAACAGAATATTTGAATAAACAAGAAAGTGATGGGTGTTTTGCATTTTCTTTTTTTAAGCAAAATATCAAAGATTAATTTTATTATAAAAATAGAGATAACTAATACAAACGTCAACCAAAGTGAGTTTAAAAGCAAACCAAATTTTCCATCAGCAATAATCAGAATGTTTTCAATTAGGTTATTAATAATTTCATAATGGTTTCGAATATCAAAGAAACATTTATATATCCAATCCTGACTATCACTAATGTATTCATAATAATATCTATAATTTGAATACAAAAAAAGTAATAAAGTTACCATAAAGAAAATAATACGAAATCTTAAAAAGTTTAAAAGTATTATTCTTTTATTTATTTTTTTCTTTAGGAACATTTTAATTAATAACTTATCTTAATGAATTTATAAAAATTTTAATTTTTTTAAATGGGTTTTGAATCATGTCTTTTAATTTAATCATGTAAATATTCATCATCAATAAATTTATTTTACATAATTTTTCTTTTAAAGAGACTTGTCTTTTTTTAAATAACCTAAAATTTTGGAAATGATGTACAGATATGTAATCTGGTTTAGTTTCTTTAATAAATCTTTTTGTTTTTTTTATGTCCTCTTCTTTCTCACCCAAACCTAAGAGAATGAAATATGCAAACTTTATATTATTTTTTTTTAATAACTTTATATTTTCTTTTGTTTTGTTAATGTTTATATTCTTTTTAATCTTCTTTTGTATGTTAGCCGAACTATTTTCTATTCCTATATGAATTAATTCACAACCTGCTTTTTTCATTAAATTTGCAGTTTCCCCATCAAGATTATCTATCCTGCTTTGGCAACACCATTTTATTCTTATTTTATTTCTAATAATTTCTTTGCATAATTTTTTTACTCTATTCTTATTTGTAAGAAAGTTTAAATCAATAAAGTAAGCTGTTCTAAAACCAGATTTTATCAATTTTTTTAAAAATTTTATTACTTTTTTAATATTAATCTCGGAGTATTCTCCAAACATATCTTTATGGTAGCAGAAATTACAATTATAAATACATCCCCTTGTAGTTTCAATTAGTGCAAACATTTTTCCAAATATTTCATATTCATATTTGTAAGGGTTAAATAAATCATAAGCTGGTAGAAGTAGTTTATTGACATTAACTGGCTTCTTCTTAGTTTTTATTAACTTACTGCCTTTCAAAAAAACAACATTGTTTATTTTAGATAACTCCTTGTTTTTACATATACCTAAAATAGAAAACTCGGGTGATCCAATTATTCCAGCTTTTGCTTTTGTAAGCTTCAAGATTTTTTCTGGATTAAATGTTACATGAGTTCCAATAACATAACATTCTTTATTTATTAATGCTTTAAATAATTTTAATGCAGGTTCAATGTTTATGTCAGGACATTGCCATCTGTCATAAGGTGAAGTTGTAATAAAGATTTTATCATAATCCTTAACTTTCTCAATTATTTTATCAACGCAGAGATTTAAAGCATGCGCATCGATTAGTAATGGTTTTATATTATTACCCTTCAATAAAGAAGCAGAATATGCTAATGACAAGGGAATCCAAGTCCTATTATATGTAGTTTCTGAACTCTTTCTTTTATTCCAATTAGGATTTATTAATGCAACTTTCATTCTTTATTCTTCTCTTGAGTTTTATTGAATTGAAAATATACTTTTTTATTGTTTTAATTATCTTTACTTTACTATTATTATTTTCTTTCCAGGAAATAGGAATCTCTTTTATTTTATATTTTCCTCTTTCTGATAGGATTATAAGTTCTGTATCAAAAAACCATTCGTTGCTCTTGATTTTTGGCAATATATTCTTTATTATCTTCTGATTTACTGCTTTAAACCCACATTGCAAGTCCCTTATTTTTGTTCTGAATAAAAACCAAACAAGTAAATTATACCCTTTTGATAAAATTAACCTTTTTATACTTCTCTTAGCTTTAGAATCATCTAAATACCTAGATCCGATAACAAGATTATATCCTTTTTTCATACTCAGAACAGCTTCTTGAATTGCACTCAAGCCTGTTGAAAGATCAACGTCCATATACAAACAGATATCTGCTTTACTATTTTCCAATGCATATTTTAAGGCATAACCCCTTCCTTTTCTATCAGTATGAATACAATCAATTTTACTGTATTTTTTTGATAAATTTTTTGCAATTTCTAACGATTTATCAGATGATCCATTCTCAACAATTACAATCAACCAATTATTTTTTACATTATCCACCAAATATTTTCTTAACTTGCAAATACTATTCTCCAACACTTTTTCTTCATTGTAGATTGGGATTACAAAATCTATTTTCAGTTTTTTCATTCTTATTTTGTATATTATTGAATATTTATTTAAATTATTTATTTTCTTTTAAATAATTTATGTATAATTGATTAAAACACCAAAAACTATATATATTATTAAGTACCCCTTGAAGAAATGATTAAAGAAAGGACAATCATTGGATGTAGAGAACCTGTATTTCTTATGTTAGGAAATAAGAAAGAGAGGTTGATTGCAAGGATTGATACTGGTGCAAAGATAAGCTCAATGGATATACGGCTTGCTGCTGAACTATCCAGCTCAAAAATACTACAAACAAAAAAGGTAGTCTCTGCAAATGGTACTGGGTTAAGAGCAGTTATTGAAGCAAAAATAATTCTGGCTGGCAAAGAATTAAAAGCAAATTTTACACTTGCAGACAGAGCCCATATGAAATATAAGATTCTAATAGGAAGAAACATACTTCGTAAGGGAAACTTTTTAATAGATCCATTAAAAAAATTACACAAAAAATCTGAGAACTAATATACAAGATGAAAGCAGCAGTAATAAGCTTAGGAAGTGAAAGTTCAAAATGGACAGTAAAAGCTATGCAAAAATATTTTGATATTGTCGACAATATAAACCTTAAGGAAATTGAAGTACACTCATTAAAAAATAAAATAGGGGTTTTATATAAGGGCAAGCCATTTCAAACTTATGATTGCATTTATGTAAAGGGCTCTTTTAGATATGCATTAATCTTAACAGCGATAACCTCTTCTTTGTTTGACAAAACCTACATGCCAATAGCACCAGAATCATTTGATATTGTCCATGATAAATTCCTTACACAATTAGTTTTGCAAAAACATAATATTCCTATGCCTGACTCTTATCTTTCTCCAACACTTGATACTGCAAAAAACATATTAAGAAAAGTCAATTATCCTATTATAATGAAACTTCCTAGAGGGACTGGTGGTAAGGGAGTTATGTTTGCTGATTCTTTTCCAGCTGCAAGCTCTACACTTGATGCAATAGAATCGTCAAAGTTCCAAGTTGTTATCCAGGAATATATGGGAACAAACAGTACAGACACAAGGGCAATAGTAATTGGCAATAAGGTTGTTGCAAGCTATCAGAGAAAGGCAACTAAGGGAGAAAAAAGAGCTAATATTCATATGGGCGGCATTGGTATAAATTGTGTTTTAGATGAAAAAACAAAAAAAGTTGCTGTAAAAACAGCAAAAGCGCTTAAAGCAGATATATGTGCTGTGGATATACTTGAAACTCCACTTGGACCATTTGTCATAGAAGCAAATCTTTCACCCGGATTACAAGGTGTAACAAAATACACAGGAATAGATGTCGCAGATAAAATTGCTAGATTCTTATACAAAAAAGCAAATGAATTTAAGGATAAAGGAAAAGTCAAAGACGCTTCTAAGATATTTGATGACCTTGGGATAAAAGCCACAACAGATGAAATAAAAGAGATAATAACAAATATAGATTTTAGGGGAGATAGAATTCTCCTGCCAGAATTAATTACAAAAATAACTAAGTTTGATGAAAAAGATGAGTTAATTATCAGAGCTGATAAAAATAAGTTAAGTATAGAAAAAATAAGTGGGGAAGAAAATAAATAGTTAATCCAATGAAAATTGCATCTTTATTTTCTGGCGGAAAAGATAGTGTTTTTGCATTATATAAATCTATGCAAGCAGGTTATGAAGTTGCCTGCTTAATAACAATTAAATCAAAGAGAACTGATTCTTATATGTTTCACATACCAAACATTGAGTTTGCTGAACTACAAGCAAAGGCATTAAAAATTCCTGTAATTTATATGGAATCATCTGGTGTAAAAGAAAAAGAGCTGGAAGACCTAAAAAAAGCCATGGAAATAGCAAAGAAAAAATACAATGTGGAAGGAATTGTTTCCGGCGCATTGGCTTCAA
>Ga0307992_1001791_pt1 | contig 12545 bp, 11 predicted proteins | sample EllFjometagen133_FD_203162 | JGI IMG/M metagenome (GOLD analysis project Ga0307992, IMG submission 203162) | Marine microbial communities from Ellis Fjord, Antarctic Ocean - #133 | ecosystem: Environmental > Aquatic > Marine > Unclassified | place: Southern Ocean | collected 2014-10-08
AAGAGGTCCGGTCGTGACACTTAGGTTTAATTGATTTTTAGTGGAATTTGAAATTTTTAAATTTTTCCAGTTTTTAGTTTTTCCAAAAAACGGGCAGGATAGCTCTTTTTTTTCTTTACTGTTTAGATCAATTGTTTCTAGTTTATTAAGATTTTTACCAAGTAAATAAATCTTATTTTTGAAACTAAAAATATTCAATGCATCAAAAGACTTTGGGGAGTTAAATCTTTTATAGATTTTAGCGAATTTAACTAACCTTTTAAACATAAATTTATTTTAAATGAAATATAAAGTTTATTTTTTGTTTTTTAAGTTCAGGAAGAATTATTTGATTGGTTCTTCTGCTTTAATAAGAATTAAAGTTATTTTAATTTTGAGCTGAAAGCGAGAATCGGGGTCAAGTCACTAAATTTATACTTCGTTCGGGTGAACTTGTATTCATTAAGTGCTTCCTCCCCGGACTCGGCGCACTTTCTTTAATTCCTCGCTGGCTCGGAATCTAGCGCCTCCGTCTTTCAATTCTCATTTCATCTCAATTTCATTGAGCCGAAAGCGAGAATCGAACTCGCAACCTATGCGTTACGAATGCATTGCTCTACCATTTGGAGCTATTTCGGCCTAATACGATAATTTCATTATCTCTATAATTACTTAAAAAATCAAGAGATTGGATTTTTGAGGCTTATTTTATGACTATTTTATTGTAAAAATAAAACCAAATTTTTCAAAATCTATTCAAAATCATATTTTTAATATATAATGTTTATATGAAACTAGAAGAAATTAAAAAAGATTTATTAGAAATAAAAACTAAATTCGTTCAGCTGAACGACTGTCTTTGACTGGGAAGAAAAGAAGAAAGAAATAATAAAAATTGAAAAGCGAGCAAGCGAGCCCGATTTTTGGGATAATCATCAAGAAGCGGGAAAATTAACGAAGTGCCTAGAAGCTTTAAAAAAAGAAATTGAAGATTGGAAATTGATTGAAAAAGATTTAACTGATATCGAAGATTGCTTAGGCGAATTCGAGGAGGATGATTTGGATTCAGCTGAGATGATTGAAGGTGAATTCAAAAGTGTTAAAAAAAGATTGGCCAATTTTGAAATGAAAACTTTTTTTAATGGGAAGTATGACCAAAGTGATGTAATTTTGGAAATTCATTCTGGGGCTGGTGGAGATGATGCGCAAGATTGGGCGGAAATGTTATTGCGAATGTATTTGCGTTTTTGTGAAAAACGAAATTGGAAAACGAAAATTTTGAATAAAACCGAAGGGGGCGAGGCTGGAATTAAAAATGTTATTTTGGAAATTAGTGGGGAAATGGCCTACGGTAATTTAAAAAGTGAAAAAGGAGTGCATCGGTTGGTGCGACAATCGCCTTTTAATGCCGATGCTTTGAGACAAACCTCTTTTGCTTCGGTTGAAATTTGGCCAGTTCTTGATAAAAATAGTGAGATTGAAATTAATTCTAGCGACTTAAGGATTGATACTTTTCGTTCTTCTGGGGCCGGAGGGCAGTCGGTTAATACCACTGATTCAGCAGTTCGAATTACTTATTTGCCGACTAATACGGTCGTCACGTGTCAAGACGAGCGGTCGCAGTTAAAAAACAAAGAAGCGGCAATGAAAGTTTTAAAAGCTCGCTTGTATGAATATTTCGAGCAACAACAAAAAGCGAAAGAACAGGAAATAAAAGGTGAATATAAATCAGCCGAATGGGGAAACCAAATTAGGTCTTATGTTTTTCATCCTTATAAGTTGGTTAAAGACCATCGGACTAATTTTGAAGTTTCAGATGTTGAAGGGGTTATGAATGGGGATTTGGATGAGTTTGTGGAAAGTTATCTTAGGGGGTTTTCTAGAGGTAATAGTTTGTAATAGAGTTTTGTTATTAGTAAATAGCCCTAGTTAAATAGTGCTACGCAATTTAACGGGGTGAATAATCAGTCATCGGGTGTTCATTCCTATGATTTAGGTATTTGGAGGAAAGAACGATTTATAATTTCGAATTTTGCACCCAAAGGGCATTATAAATTTCGAATTTTGATTCAAGAACGAATGACTGAATTTCGAAACAATGATCAAATTCTTAAATGTTTTAATGAATGCAAACGAAGCTTCTATAATTAAAGAATTAAATAATTTAAAATTGAATTAAAATTTGAAATTCAAAATTCGAAATTAATTAGGGTAAACTTAAAATAAATATTAATTAATTCATATAATGATCGAATGTAAAAATGTATCAAAAATTTATTTAGGAGATTCTCCGGCTTTGGAAAATGTTAGTTTTAGAATTGAAGATAAAGAATTTGTTTCTATTATCGGCGCTTCTGGGGCGGGTAAATCTACTTTGATCAAAATTCTTCACGCTGAAGAGCGACCAACTTCAGGGGAAATTATATTTGATGAAGATGATATTGTTGAATATAAAAAGAAGCAAATTTTTCAACATCGTCGAGATGTAGGAGTAGTTTTTCAAGATTTTAAACTTTTGCCCAAGAAAAATGTTTTTGAAAATGTGGCTTTTGCGATGGAAGTAGCCGGAAAAACCGATGCAGAAATAGCCGAAGATGTGCCAAAAGTTTTGGAAATTATTGGTTTGGAGGGCTTAGAAGATAAATATCCACACGAGCTTTCGGGTGGAGAACAGCAACGAGTTGCAATTGCTAGAGCCTTGATTAATAAGCCAAAAGTTTTGATTGCCGATGAACCAACAGGGAATCTTGATCCAGAATCTGGTTGGGAAGTTTTAGAATCTTTGCTGAAAATAAATAAATATGGAACTACGGTAGTTTTGGCAACTCATGATCGAGAAGCGATTGATCGTTTGAATAAAAGAGTTATCGTCTTGAAAGACGGTAAAATCATTAGTGATAAAAATAATGGTAAATATGATTTAGACGAAAAATAGAAATAATTTTTAAAAATAAAAGATGCGATTAAATTTTCCACGAACATTAAAAACTGGATTCAAAAATTTTTATCGAAATGGTTGGCTTTCAGTGGCGACTATTAGTATTATTACGGTGACATTGTTTATCATTAATATTCAATTTGCGGTAGTGATTTCTGATAATTTGCTTTTAAATGACATCAAGGACCGAGTCAGTATTTCTGTCTACTTTAAACCAGAGACGACAGAGCAAGATGTTTTGCTGGCTAAAGAAGATTTTGGTAAATATCAAGAAGTAGCTTCTGTTGAATATATTTCCAAGGAAAAAGCGTTGGAGGATTTTAAGATAGAAAACGCCGATAATGATATTATGCTGAAATCATTGGAAGAAATTGAAACTAATCCTTTCAACCCTACCTTGAGCGTTAAGGCCCACGAGCCAAGAGATTATGAATTAATAGCACGAGCGGTTAACGACAGTTCTTACAGTGAATTTATTGATACTGTTAATTATGATAAATATAGTAAGGTCATTAACAGTCTTGGGGATGAAATTGACGCTAACAAGCAGACCGGTTTAGCACTTGGAATAACTTTGGCAATTATTGCCATTTTGATTACCTTTAATAGTGTCAGAATTACTATGTATGCTCATAGTCGCGAAATTGAAATTATGAGATTAGTTGGAGCTTCTAATAATTACATTCGAATGCCTTTTGTTTGGGAAGGAATTTTTTATGGATTTATTTCGGCTGTGATTGCGATTCCTTTGTCATTCGTTTATTTAAAGTTTGTAGCTATTTCTGAGGCTTCGGGAGTGGCTTTGCCAATTTCCAATAGTGTTTACATTAAACAATTTTTAGAAAATATTTTCTTACAAAATGCTTTCAAGATTGTTCCAGCTGAATTAGGAATTGGGATTTTATTAGGAGCAATGAGTTCGATAATTGCGATGGGAAGGTATTTGGGGAAACCGAGAAAATAAATCTATTAAGATTTATTGATTTACAAATTTTCACCCGAGGGTACTTAGTAATTTTGTAAATAAATCTTAATAGAAGTAGGTCATCGGTAAACAGCAATCAGTCATTAGGTGTTCATCTTTATGATTTAGGTGCTTGAAGTATTCATCTAAGGATTAAATATAAAGTATAAAATTTGAAATTTTAAACCTTGCCTACCGGCAGGCAGGTAAATTACAATTTTTAGTATATTTATGTCAGTAGTAAACAATAATCAGTCATCAATTGTTCATTTCTATGATTTAAATATTTGGAAGGAAGCCAACAAATTGTCGATTGAGATTTATAAAACAACAGAAAAATTTCCTAATAGTGAAAAATATGGGATAGTGGATCAACTAAAGAGAGCTTCTTCTTCGATTGGAGCTAATATAGCAGAAGGATTTGGAAGGTTTCACTATAAAGATAAGATAAAATTTTATTATAATGCTTGGGGATCATTGTGTGAAGTTCAAAATTTTATTTTTCTTTCACAAGATTTAAAATATTTAGATAAAAAAGAGGCGAGAAAAATATTTCTAGAATATGAACGGTTAAATAAAAAAATTAATAGTTTCATAAAATTTGTTTATAATAAAATTTCTGCAAATTGATGACTGTTGACGAGTGACTGATGACTTTAGCTGAAATTCAAAATTTATAATGCCCTTTGGGTGCAAAATTTCAGAGAAACCTTGACGCTGAGGGTTTTTGCTTGTATAATATTCTTTATTAGAGTGGTTTATTAGTTTAAATCTACAATTTATTAATCATTAATCTCACAAGTGGAAAGGACACGCTAATCGCTAAGTCTTTTTTGTTTGTTTCGGAATTTGTATATTTATATATTTTTTAAAAATAGTTAAATTTATAGATTCTATCTCAAGAAGAAGTTTATTTCGAATAATTTCGAAATTAATTTCTAAAAATATATGTCTAAAAAAGATTTGAAAGAGCTTGATTTAAAGCTCGAAGATGGAGAAGAAAAAGTTTTATTTGAAGATCTAGATGAAACCTCCGAAGAAATTTCTGAAAAAAAACCGGAAAATGAAATGGAAGAATTGCTTAAAGATAATCTTCCGGTTATTCCAGAAGAAGGAACCAAAATCAAAGGTAAGGTTCTCGAAATTGATACTCATTCACTTTTTGTTGATTTGGGAGAAATGGGCGTGGGAATTATTTATGGAAAAGAGGTTAAGGACGGTTTTGGGAGTAATCGGAAAAAACTTAAACCTGGCGATGAAATAACTGCTAGTGTTATTGATCAAGAAAATGAAGAGGGTTACGTAGAGCTTTCAGTTAGGGAGGCTATTCGAGAAGAAGCCTGGAAAGATTTGAGCAAAAAGAAAGACACTGGCGAAATTATTTCTGTTAAAATTTTGGATGCTAATAAGGGTGGTTTGATGGTTGAAGTTAATAATATTACTGGATTTATGCCGGTTAGTCAATTAACTGCTGAACATTATCCACGAGTAGAAGATGGAGATAAAAATAAGATTTTTGAAATTTTGAAAAGCTACGTTAATAATGATATGCGAGTTTGCGTAATCGATGCGATTTTAGACGAAGAGAAATTAATCGTTTCTGAAAAGGAAGCTTATAAAGAAGAAGAAAAGAAAAACATTGCGGAATTCAAAGTTGGAGACGTGGTTGAAGGTGAAGTTAGCGGTGTGGTTGACTTTGGAGCATTTGTTAAATTTTTCCCACCTTCTAGATCAGACTCGAAAGATGACGCTGATAAATTAGAAGGATTAGTTCATATTTCTCAACTTGATTGGAAATTGATTGATAATCCTCGAGACGTTGTTTCTATCGGAGACCGAGTTAAAGCTAAAATTATTTCAATTGATGATACTAGAATTTCATTGTCAGTGCGAGAATTGAAAGCCGATCCATGGACTCAAGTTGGCGAGAAATATAAAGTTGGCGAAATCGTGGAGGGTGTGGTTAATAAGCTTAATCACTTTGGAGCGTTTGTTTATTTGAACGAAGATATTCATGGTTTATCTCATATTTCTGAATTTATTTCAAGATATCCAGGAAAGAATGTGGATGAAGTAATCCAAACTGGAGAAACTTATTTATGGCAAATTATGTCAATGGATCCTAATAAACATCGAATGGGCTTGAAATTTGTAGGTGAACTTAAAGATAGGGAAAAATTGATGAAAGCTAAATCTGCCTCTGCTAAAAGCACTGGTGAGATAAAAGACGTCAAAAAATCTGTTGATAAAAAAGTGAAAGTAGAAAAAAGCGAATCTAAAGAAGAGAAAGAAAAGCCTGCCGAAAAAGAAGAAAAATAGAAAATGATTAACTTAAAGTTCCTACGCATCTGGCAGTCTTATTTTATTGGGCTGTCAGATTGTGTTTTATAAATATTTATTTTCTAAAATAATGCAAAAAAGAGGGAAACTTTTTATTTTAGTAGGTCCTCCTTCTGTTGGAAAAAATACTTTGATGGAAGGTGCTTGTGGGTTATTGAATGATTTAATCAGAATGCCTTCTGCTACGACAAGGTTGCCTAGGCTTGGTGAAAAAAACGGAATAGATAAGTTTTTTATTGCAGAAAATGAATTTGACGAAAAAATTTCCCAGGGAGATTTTCTTGAATGGCAAGTTATTCACGGAGATAAGTACGGAGTTTTAAAAAGTGTTATTGAAAGTCGAATTAATGCGGGAAAGGACTATATTGCTGATATTGAAGTGCTAGGAGCAATGGAATTAAAAAAACAGTACAAAGAAGATGTTATTTTGATTTTTGTTATTCCACCGTCGTTAGAAGAGATTGAAACTCGAATAAAATCTAGAGGAACCGAGACTGAGGAAGAAGTAAAACTTCGTCTTCATCGAAGTCGCGCCGAATTGACTTTTTTGCCTAAGTGTGACCAAGTTTTATTAAATGACAATTTGCAAGAAGCGATTATTCAATTGAAGCAAATTCTAATTGAAGGGAAAACTGATTCTTTAAATAGTATTAATGAAGCAGTTATTGAATCGGTTGGTTTTGTCGCTTGCAATGATGATCGGAGTTTTTTAACTAAATTTATAGAAGGTAAAAGGAGAGTTTTTAATACAATCGTTAACATGGAAGAATATCCTCATGAAAAATTAGTAGAAGAAATTAAAAAAATAATTCCTAGTATTGCAGTAATTGACGATGGGGAATTAACTAGGAAATATAATAAAGGGCTTGATGTCTTGCAACCAATTTGGGTTTCTTTTAATTCAATTGAAGGCAGAACAAAAATAAAATTTTATTATGTGTTAAAAAGTATAAATTGTCCAAAATTAGAGATTGAATATCAATGGTTTCCACTTGAAAAAATTGATACTTGTATTGAAGATGAAGATAATAACGTAATTGTCAAAAAAATTAAAAATTTTATATTGAGTAAATAATTCTAATGTCGAATTTTTTTATTAAAAAACTTCAAAACTATATTTTTCAGGAAAAACTTTTAGAGCAAAAAGACCGAGTTATTATTGGAATTTCAGGTGGACCAGATTCCGTTGGTCTAGCCTTGGCTTTGAAAAAATTGCAATTAAAATATCTATTAAAATTGCAATTAATTCACATTAACTATCATCAGCGAGGAGAAGATTCTAATCAAGATGAAAAATTTGTTCGAGATTTTGCTGAAAAAAATGATTTAGAGCTAAGAGTAATTCAATATAAAAAATCTTTTGAAATTGGAAATTTAGAAGAACAATTGCGAGATTTTCGTTATCAAAAGTTTGAAGAAATCAGGCAGGAATCGGGGTTTGATAAAATCGCAGTGGCTCACACGCAAGATGATCAAGCCGAAACTTTTTTGATGAATTTATTAAGAGGTTCGGGATTACAAGGTTTGACTGGGATGTTAGCTAAAAATAATTTTATCATTCGACCGTTTTTAAATTTTACTAAATCCGAAATTTTAGAATTTTTGAAAGAAAATCAACAAAAATTTCAGGTAGACAAAACTAATTTAAAGACTGATTTTACTCGAAATAAAATTAGATTAAAATTAATTCCTTTTTTGGAAGAAAATTTTAATTTTAATGCTAGTGAAAGTCTAGGGAAATTGGTGACTAATTTACAAGCTGAAAATCAACTTAATAAATTTTTAGTCAGTAAGATTTTTAAAGATTTAATTGAAATAGGAAAAGAAAAATTAGTTTTGGATATTTTAAGTCTTAAAAAAATGCCAATTGGGATTTGGAAAGCAATTTTTAGAAAAGCGATTTTAGAGTTGAAGGGGGATTTAAAAAATATTTCTTACAATAATTTTTTGGAGTTTAAAAAAATCATCGAAAGTGAAAAATCCAAAAAACAGAAGATGCAAATTGGAAAAATTGTTTTGATAAAAAATAATAATCATGTTATCTTTAGTAAAGTCTAACAGTGGATGGAACTATTTCAATAATTAAAATTAAGTTAAATATGAAAATCTTAAAAAACGACAATGGAATGAAAAAAAAGATTGGAATCGGATTGGTAGTAATTCTATTAGTTTTCGGTTTAATTTCTTTATATACAACTCCATTAAAACCAACTGAGAAAATTTCTTTAAGTCAATTGGCTCAAGAAATAAATAAAGATGAAGTTGAAAACATTAAGGTTGAGGGTGATAAATTGATGATTGAATTAAAAAATGGAGACAAGCAAGAATCGATAAAAGAACCTCAAGCAGCTTTGGCGGAATCTTTGAATAATATTGGAGTTTCGAAGGAAGCTTTGGGGAGTTTGAAGATCGATATTCAGGATACTAGCGGGGCCAATGTTTTTGTGAATATAATTTTGCCATTTTTATTGCCATTTTTATTAATTGCTTTTTTCATTTGGTTTTTAATGAAGCAAGCTCAAAAAGGGGGAAATCAAGCAATGTCTTTTGGCGCTAGTAAAGCTCGAATGTTTATTCCCAATAAAGATAAGAAAAAAAGAATTACTTTTGCTAATGTCGCTGGCGCCAAAGAAGCCAAAGAGGAACTTTATGAGGTAGTGGATTTTTTAAAAAATCCTAAGAAATTTATTAATATGGGAGCCAAAATTCCTCGAGGATTTTTGTTATTAGGCGCTCCTGGCACTGGCAAAACTTTGTTAGCTAAAGCAGTGGCTGGAGAAGCAAACGTTCCATTCTTTTCAATTTCTGGATCAGAATTTGTAGAAATGTTTGTGGGAGTTGGAGCCTCCAGGGTTCGAGATTTATTCAAGCAGGCCAAAAAACATGCTCCGGCGATTGTTTTTGTGGATGAAATTGATGCAGTTGGTCGTCAACGAGGAACAGGTGTCGGTGGTGGACATGATGAGCGAGAACAAACTTTGAATCAAATTTTGGTAGAAATGGATGGTTTTGATACTGGTTTAGGCGTGATTGTTATTGCGGCTACTAATCGGCCGGATGTTTTAGATCCAGCTTTACTTCGACCAGGACGTTTTGACCGACAGGTAGTTTTGAATAATCCTGATATAAACGAACGAGAAGCAATTTTGAAAATTCATCAAATTGGTAAAAAGTTTGCCAAAGGAATTAATATTAGACAAATCGCAGAACGAACAGCTGGTTTTTCTGGAGCTGATTTAGCTAATCTTTTGAATGAAGCGGCTATTTTGACAGTTCGAAGAAGAAAAATTGCTATCACAATGGATGAATTACGAGAAGCGATTGAAAAAGTTATTCTGGGACCAGAGCGAAAAAGTAATGTCGTGACGGAAAGAGAACAGGAAATTACTGCTTATCACGAAGCTGGACACGCTTTAGTGGCCACAATTCTTCCCAAAGCAGACAATGTTCAGAAGGTTTCAATTATTGCTAGGGGAAGAGCGGCCGGTTATACTTTGAATGCGCCCAAGAGCGATGAACGATTGTATTTCAAATCATATTTTATGGATCAAATTGCAGTTTTGTTGGCGGGTTATGCAACCGAGCGAAAAATTTATGGAGAAGTGACTTCAGGGGCTTCTAATGATTTAAAACGGGCTACGGATCTAGCTCGAAAAATCGTCACGAAATTTGGAATGAGTAAACTTGGACCAATTACTTATGGGGCTAGTCACGATCAAGTATTTTTGGGTAAAGAGTTTCATGATCAAGCTGAATATTCTGAAAAAATGGCCGAAAAAATTGACGCTGAAGTGGAAGTAATTATTGCCGAGGCCTTAAAAATTAGCACTGATACTATAAATAAAAATGAAAAAATTCTTGAAAAAATTACTAAAGAATTAATGGAAAAAGAAACTATCGAGAAAGAACGATTCGATGAGATTGTTGGAAAAGTCGTCGAGAAAAAGAAGAAAAAAGAAAAAGTTGGGTGATAAAATAAATTTGAATTTTTTTAAACGCAACGGCTTTCTGGTCGTTGTGTTTTTTTGATAATAAAAAATATTTTTTAGTTTTCTTTTTAGTTCGAAGTTGTATGATGAGATTAATTAGGGGAAGGAAAAATGTTTATGAAAAAAATCATTGATTTTTTAATGGATTTGCTTGAGGATATTTTTAAGAATATTCGTAAGAAAATTTTGGAAGAATGGGGATTTGACTCTTTTTTCTAAGAGGATTCACCAATTTTTTGTTAGATAAAATCAAGCTCCTCACTCAATCGGAAAGCTACTAATTATAGAGATTTCCGATTTAAATTTGATTTTCAATTTTTCCCAAATTTGATTTGGGAATAATTTAGTGGGTAATAATTTTTAATTTGTGCTAATATTAAAATATAAAAGTAAGTTTTTGACTAAGGAGATGTTTTTTAAACTATCTCTATTATGAACAAACAACATAATTTTTATTCTGAAAAAAATGATTCCAAATTGGCTTTTTCGGCAACTTGGCATTGTTTGACTGGGTGTGGAATAGGCGAGGTAATCGGAGTGATTTTGGGGATTATGTTGGGATTATCCACTTTGATTTCATTGATAATAGGAGTGGTTTTGGGCTTTTTATTTGGCTTTTTATTGGGAATGATTCCCTTACTAAGGGCTAACAAAAAATTTAAAGAAGCCTTTAAGATAATTTTTATTTCTGAGTTTGTTTCAATTGCCGTAATGGAAACAGCTGAAGTTTTAATTGAAATTTATACTCCAGGAGTTATGAGTGCTGGCTTGAGCAGTCCGATATTTTGGCTGGGAATGTTATTGGCTTTGACGGGCGGATTTTTAGCGGCTTATCCGGTTAATTTGTACTTAGTTAAAAAAGGAGTTAAACATCAACATTGAAAATATTTTGTTTTGATGTTCAAAATATGATAATATAATTTTAGAAATATTCTTTTTAATAAAAATATGAAATTAGAACAAAAATTTGAAATTCAAGGAGGATGTGAATTAAAAGGGGAGATTAAGGTTAATGGAGCTAAGAATTCGGCTTTGAAAATTTTGGCTTCAGTAGTTTTAACGAAAGAAGCAATTGTTATTGAAAATTTTCCTTTTATTGAGGATACCCAACGGATGCTGGAAATTTTGGAGGAGTTGGGCGCGATAATAGAAAAAGACAAGAAAAATAAAAAGGTGATGATTGATCCTGTGGGAGTTGAGAACGGAAATCTTCAAGGGGAATTAGTTAAACAATTAAGAGCTTCAATCTTGTTAGTTGGTCCACTTTTAGCACGGTTTGGAGAGGTTGATATGACTTATCCCGGAGGGTGTGTAATTGGTAAAAGACCAATAGATTTGTTTTTGAATGGATTTCAAAAAATGGGAGGAAAAGTGGAATGGAATGATGATGGTTTTAAAATTAGTTCAGATGAAACAAAATTAGTCGGAACAACAATATTTTTTCCAAAGGTGACTGTCACGGGGACGGAGGCTTTGATGATGACGGCGGTTTTAGCGGAAGGGAAAACGGTTTTGAAAAATTGTGCGATGGAACCAGAGATAAAAAGTTTGGCAGATTATTTGAATAATAATGGTGCTAAAATTAAGGGCGCTGGAACTTCAATGATCGTTATTGAAGGAGTTGAAAAAATTTCAGCTGGAACTTTCGACGTGATTCCTGATCGAATTGAAGCAGGAACTTTTATTATGATGGGGTTGCTTTGCAAGAGCGAAATTACTGTGACGGATTGTATACCGGAACATTTGGGAGCTTTTTTGCCAGTTTTAAAAAATGCCGGAGCTGATTTGGAAATTGGTGAAAATTATGTGAAAGTTAAGAAAGGGAAACGACTTAAGGCAACCTCGATAGCAACTCACGAATATCCAGGTTTTGCAACTGACTTGCAACCTCCTTATACTTTGTTGATGACTCAAGCTGAAGGGATTTCCTTAATTCACGAAACAATCTTTGAAGGACGATTATTTTTTACTGATCAACTGAATTCAATGGGAACAGCGATTGTAATGTGTGATCCGCATCGGGTGGTAGTTTCTGGTCCAACGAGTTTGTATGGCAAGAAATTAACTAGTCCTGATTTAAGAGCTGGAATTACAATGGTTTTGGCGGGGATGATTGCTCATGGAACTACGACGATTGATAATATTTATCAGATTGATCGAGGATATGAAGACATCGACGAAAGATTAAACTCTTTAGGCGCTAAAATCAAAAGAATATAGAGTCCTTGTTCGGCGCATTTTTTCGTTGAATTTTCCGCTATTCGTTTGTCGCACTATTCAGTGCGCCTCACTCACTGCTCAGATTCGCCTCAAACTGCACTCAAACAAAAACTCT
>Ga0307992_1001792_pt1 | contig 12537 bp, 8 predicted proteins | sample EllFjometagen133_FD_203162 | JGI IMG/M metagenome (GOLD analysis project Ga0307992, IMG submission 203162) | Marine microbial communities from Ellis Fjord, Antarctic Ocean - #133 | ecosystem: Environmental > Aquatic > Marine > Unclassified | place: Southern Ocean | collected 2014-10-08
TCGCTCCTGTAATACAGTATATTGGAATTTGATACTCTTCAAATGCTTTTAAAATACCAATATGAGAGATTCCTTTTGCACCTCCACCACCCAACACTAATCCTATCCTAATATCTTGTGCAAAGACATTTCCTATAAATATAATACAGATCAAAAGTTTTAATAACAATTTCTTCATTTGTATGTAAATTATAAAATTTTTTTAAAAATATCTAATGATTTTGTAAATATTGTTTTACCGGAGAATAAAAAAGAAAGTAATAATTTTGTAATAATACCAAACGAATTATGAATTTTCCTATATCCCAAAATTTTATTAATGTTTTGCGATGAATGATATTTGGGAAATTGTATTTTTTCTACACGAGATCAATTCTTTATAACAAAACTTTATCGTTTAAATATTTGAAGTTTGAGAACGGTGGGAAAAAAGCCTAAGGGTTAAGTCTATACGATGTTTCAATGACCATATAGCCTTTGTTATCGATTGGATTTTGGAGTTCATCTCATTATTATGTGGCGTCAACAAACACCTTCTCATTTAAACTGTTAAAATAGCTACAATTTGTTTGATATTTCTGTTTTCAATTTGGGAGATATGTATTCTGTTAAGCTTAATATCAGTTTCGATAACATCAGCCCTTCAGTTGCCCCAAATCTATCTTCTGATATGCAATAATAAGCGAAAATAGCCAGCAACCTTGCGTAATCTTCTTCTTTGAATACTGACAAGAAACTCCTTAAGAAGCATCTTTCCTTTTCTGCCCATAATTGCATCTGACTTGAGATAATTATATGAGATGGTTGGCCATAATATCTAAAGTGAATCCCATCTATGATGGCAGAAGCTATATCAGAGTCTTGGTGAAACAATCCTGAACTTAAGCATAGATATAGATCATAGAAATAATGAACCAAATAATCATTTGCTTTATATGGGCTTTTTTCTTCAAATTGTTTCGCGGTAGCTATTGCAGCGCTATTAAGGAAGTCAGCTATTTCTGAAAACTTATCTGTTTTCAAGGAATACTTATCTTCAAGATAAACAAATGGGGGATTTGCATTGTTGCCTACAAATATTTCATGAGCATTTTGGAGTGTATTGAACGATAGTGTTTTTTCTTGTTTGTTTTTATTTGTCCTAAATATTTTCTTGAAAAATCCCATAATAACTCCCTTCGAATGAAATGCCACATAACGACCAGCATAACTTGCCGCAGAGATTAACAGCACAAAACTTCAATTACAAACCAAAACTTCCAAGAACGATCTGAACTCTAAAATAACACCAGCGCCCTGCGGTCAAGTTAATGCATTGGTTAGGTTGCTGTTTTTAAATAGATTAACTTATTTCAAAAGAACTATTTTTTTCACATCGCTAAAATTATTCGCTGTTATTTTATAGAAATAAACGCCTGAACTTAATTCACTTGCATTCCAAGTAACACAATAACTCCCGGCTTTTTTTTGCTCATTTACAAGTGTGGATACCAATCTCCCCATAATGCTGTAAACTTTTAAAGTTACAAATGCGGATTTAGATATATTATATTTGATTGTAGTTGTTGGATTAAATGGATTTGGATAATTTTGTTTCAATAAAAATATTTTAGGAATCACATATTTTGTTGTTTTAACATCTGTAGATATAGAGTCTTTAAAAACACTTACATCATCAAACCATGCTGTACCTTCTTGAACAGTGATTTCAAAATTATTTAATTGGTCTTCTTCAGCAATGGCAGATAGAGTTTCGCTTCCTTTATATGTCCCATTAATCCAGTAGCTTAATTTAACATCTGATGAATTTATTTTTTCGTATTTTACTTTAACAGTATACCAGGTTAGTGTTGAATAAGAACCCAATGATACTGTTTTGCCACCGCTTTCGATTGTTCCATCACCTTTAAAACTAACAAAGGTTCGAGATGGATTTGACCAGCTTGTACCCTTCCGGAGTCCAACATATGCCCTATCTGGATGGCAACCTGATAACAATTCATTACCGTTTCTAACAGCTAATTCAATTTCAAATGGCTCTGTTATTGTTAGCGATTTATAAGCAAGTGCGCCCCAACAACTACCAATTGTACCATAAAGTTTTAATGAATTAGAACCTGTTTTAAAAACAGTATTATCAACATGATTTGCTGTTAAATCCGTTGCATTAGCATCTGCTGTCCAAGAACTTGGCCAAGTAGAGGAAGAATAAGTTTCAAAACCTTCAGTCCATACCTGGGTATTAGTTGATTGATTATACTGCAAAATATATTTTACAAAATTTTCTAGAAGTTGTTTACCCTCAGAAGAAACAGTAAATTTTATCTCCTGGAATGAACCTGCATGCCAGGCTCCATTATTATCTTTAAAATGAAAATCAAAAAATGAATCACTGCTAATATAATAAATCCTTTTCCCGGAGTGCGTAGTAAATCCAAAGAAATTATTTAATTCGGCATCTACACTATCCGTATAAATGGGAGGATTACAAATACTTCCGTCAAGCACATAGTCTGCACTGCCTTTCATTTTAACTGATGCAAGTGATATACCATCGCTTGGATAATATATTACATCAGACCAAACTTCTGATTGTGGTATATCGTTTCCATCGAAGAGGGTTAAATCTGCTATTTTAGTGCCTATGGAAATCGACAAACTATTATCAACAATTTTATATGTACCCCTTCCATTTCTATCAATACCGCAAAAAGGGGCACCGTGTAAAAATAACCATTTGGTTGGATTCAAAGCATCGGGTTGGCTTTGTATGTTGTTCACAACTCCTGTTTGTACAGTCTTTCCAAAACCAAGTGTGTATGTAGCACTGGAATTATCCAATAGCCGTACAGCATCACCAACCAAAATTATATTTCCGCCGCTATTAAAATATTGGATTAATTTTTCGTTAAAGTTCTGTGATGTAGTATATTCTAAAAGATTGGGCAAATTATCTTCTACGGACTTATCAAATAATTTTAAATTATCATTTGCTAAGAGCGGATCCTGTACTATAACAATATCATAATCAGATTTTAAAATGTTCGGCATAGTTTCCGAAGTGAAATAAGTAACATCGTATCCTGCGTTCGTTAAAACTGTTCCTAAAAAATCTAATTGAGTACCTACACCCGACCAACAATCTGGGTTACTAATTCCGCCTGAACAACCATCTGCCACTTCTCCATTAGCAATAGAACGAAATTGATTTGTGCCATGCTCATAAACACCAAATTTAATAATCCTATAATGATCAGGATTAATTATAGCAATATTTCCAATAGCTCCTCCACTATTTTCCCCAGCCTGTGTAACAGTAGCCGCAATGTTAACAGCATTGACGGTAACTGTAATGGTAGCAACCCTTTGTTGCTTGCTTGAGTTTGTCTCGTAATTAGCTGTAAGAGTTGTTGTTCCCGAGTCTCCACTTGAAGGTGAAAGTGTTAACCAAGAAGAATCACTGCTGACTGTCCAATTAACATTTGAATTAATTGTAAAAGTGGTAGAGCCTTCGTTTGAATCTACATCAATATTACTCGGGGTTATTGTCAAAGATGTTGATCCTGCCTGTGTAACCGTAGCCGTCCCCGAAGTATTACCACCATTAGAAGTAACAGAAATATTTTCAGAGTAACTGCCTGATGATAAACTGGAAGTAGTGGCAGTAATTGTAATTGTTTCAGTCTGATTTGCTGATAATGAAAAAGAAGTTGGACTTTTTGTCAACCAACTTGCATTTTCACTTATATTTCCAGTAAGAGTACCACCTCCAATATTCTTTAATTCAAAATTATAATTATTTGGGTCAGGATTACTCCCTTGTTCAAATTCTCCAAAGTTATAAGTTATACTACCTGAACTAATAGCAAGTAAAGGACTTTTAGTAATATTAACAGAAGCCGTCCCTGAAGTATTACCACCATTAGAAGTAACAGAGATATTTTCAGAATAACTGCCTGATGATAAACTGGAAGTAGTGGCAGTAATTGTAATTGTTTCAGTCTGATTTGCAGATAGCGAAAAAGAAGATGGACTACGAGTTAACCAACCTGCACTTTCACTTACATTTCCAGTAAGTGTACCACCACCAGAATTTTTAACAGTAAAAGTATAAGTCCTGCTAGCCGGATTATTTCCTTGTTCAACATCTCCAAAGTTGTGTGTTATACTGCCTGAACTAATTGATAGTTGAGGCAATTGAAAATACAATCCATATTCTGGATAGTTACCACCGTTATCCATTGCAAAATAATAAATGTATTCACCTGCAGCCATTTGCCTTGTAAATTGATATGTATAAGATGAGGAATTAGGATGCTGAGGTTGATTAGGAGAATATTCCCAATTACCATTACTACCAATTTTATACCCAATATAATGAATACCAGACTTATCATTCGCTGTAATAGTAACTGTCACTGAAGTGCCATTCTGTGTATAACCAGTACTATAAGTTGGCGGATCAATTATAGCAGCCCAGATCATATGTGTGCTTGTACCACCAGCTCTACCACATTGGACAATAGGAGCAAGTTCGGTATTCGGATCACTATTTGCTGAAGAATAAAAATCATTGTGTGATTTAACATTTTCCTCTATGCTGATATCATAATTACTTTCATCTTTGCCCCAAACCATATTATTATTATATTCATAACAATATTCAATTAGCCCATCACATCGTAATTCTGTTATTTCGTCGGGGTCAACAATTGTCCCTGGAAAGGGATACCATTGAACATCAATTGCATCTATTGATGGGAGTACGGGATAACCGATATCTCTTCCAATCAAATATTTAGCAGTTTCCATTACATTTTTTCTTTTATCAAAAGTCATAGATGACTGATTTAATGTATTTGCACCCCAATATGTTGGATCATCTTGCATACTTGACCAGTAATTATGTTTAACTACAGGAGAAAAAAGTCCACCCACTTCAATAATTCTAATTTTATTCTGTGAATCAATACCAGCACAAAGCCCTGTATGTCCAAGCCAACCAATAATACCTGACCCAATTAAATGATTTTCTCGATAACCCGGATCACCATATTCTTGATGTTCTTGTTCAAACGTATTACCCTTATGCATATATGACTCATCCACAGGGATATTACTCTTTCCTCCTTTTATTTCAATTGAATTAGCAAAATTATTAATAAAATCCCATTCAACTGCATATACTTCATCTCTTGGTATTTTTTCTACAATTTCTTTTGCTTCTTCTTTGTCTATAATTTGAGAAAATCTTTCTAAAATTAATTTTATGAGTGTTTTATCGTTAGTTTTATATAATAAAGATTTTAATAATGGCTTATACTGCTTAACATCAAAATTATTGCGGTTGTTTGGTTCTTTCGGGTTAACCTGATTACCTTCATAGAAATATTTAGTCGCTTTAACTGCATAATGAAGCATTTCAGTGTTATTATTAGATAATAAATTGAAAACCAAATTGCCCATTTTCCTAATTGCTACACCACAATAACCACCATCAAACCTATTTTCATTTTCCACTAGTATTTTCAATGAATGCTCTCCACCCAAATCACCTAATGCAATAGCAGCAGAAGCATATATATATTCATCCTCTGTGTTTATTATTATATTCTCAATATGTGGGATTGCAGATATTTCATTGAAATGGGAAAGAGCAATACAAAGTGAGCGTGCTAATGGTGCATCATTAATTACATCATTATCTGCAATTAAGGTCAGTAGATTTCCAATTGCTTCTTTTCTATTTAAGTATTGAATTCCTTTAATAGCTGCTCTTCTAATTTCAGAGTTTTCATTTCTATCCATCATAATAGATTGAAGCTCATTACAGTATGCTGTTAATTTAGTGTTACTAACTTGATCTTTTCCTTTTAAATAAGCCAAAATATTATTGTTTGTTACAATTGCTTGTAATTTTTGTTCAAATGACAGTGAAGTAGATTTCGAAATATATTGAGTAGTGAGATCAAAAAATCGGTTTAAGTCATCAGTATTATAACTTATAAAAGCAGATTTCATTACCCATAATAATAAATAGCCATAGTTAGGATTCAAATCTTTTCTGCTCAACTGATCCAAAAAATAACTTATTCCCAAATCATCTTTTTTTGCACGTCGGTGTAATTCAAGTCCAATACATTCAAACATAATTACTTTATTATTTTCCCCTGATGCCTGCTCTGCTACTTCAAAAAGTGTATCATGAGAAAATCCTTTCAGAGATTCGTAGATATCTGTCCTATTAGATTTCACATCACTTTTTACCATATTTTTTAATTTTGTGTAGTTGCCTTTTTCTTGAGCAATGATATTGTTGCTAATGCCCTGCAGAAATAAGAAACTTAAAATAAAAATTACACCAATGTTTTTCATACTTGCCTCACCTATGTTTTAAATAACTATTGCCAATTTATTTGTAACCCTAACATAAGATTAGGTGTACTAATGAAAATAGCAAAAGTTGCTTTTCATGACTACCTAATATTATGAGCCAATTATTTGTTAAAAGTTTATTATTATATGTATTATACATTTTATATCATTTACATATCTAATTTAAATGTGTAAATGTCTGTTTTGTTATCATAACATTTTAATTTAAATATTTAAAAACAAAATACCAACTGTTTTATTGATTTTTTTATAATAGTTTGGTTATGTGCCGTTTCTCATTAGAACATGGTATAGCCTTTGTTATCGATTGGATTTTGGAGTTCGTCTATCATCCTTAAACCTTTTTTATTAACGCTTGAGTTCACCTGCGGCTATGGAGCGCCAGCGGAAAAATGCCAGGTGCAACGATTTGTTATGTGGCGTCAACAAACACCTTCTCATTTAAACTGTTAAAATAGCTACAATTTGTAAGAGAAAAATTAAACCATAGTGAGTTTTGATATTTCTATTTTCAATTTGGGAGATATGTATTCTGTTAAGCTGAATATCAGTTTCGATAACATCAGCCCTTCAATTGCCCCCAATCTATCTTCCGATATGCAATAATGAGCGAAAATAGCCAGCAACCTTACGTAATCTTCTTCTTCTTTTACTGACAAGAAACTCCTCAAGAAGCATCTTTCCTTTTCTACCCATAATTGCATCTGACTTGAGATAATTATATGAGATGGTTGACCATAATATCTAAAGTGAATCCCATCTACGATGGCAGAAGCTATATCAGAGTCCTGGTGAAACAATCCTGAATTTAAGCATCGATATAGATCGTAGAAATAATGAACCAAATAATCATTTGCTTTATATGAGCTTTTTTCTTCAAATTGTTTCGCGGTAGCCATTGCAGCGCTATTAAGGATGTCAGCTATTTCTGAAAACTTATCTATTTTCAAGGAATACTTATTTTCAAGATAGCTAAATGGGGGATTTGCATTGTTGTCTACAAAGACTTTATGAGCATTTTGGAGCGTATTGAACGATAGTGTTTTTTCTTGTTTGTCTTTATTTGTCATAAAGAATTTTTTGAAGAATCCCATAATAATTCCTTTTGAATGCAATGTCACATAATTGACTCTTTTTCAGCCGCCGCGGCTGCGTCCACTGCAGCCCTTTGTTAGCCCACGCATTCTATTATTGATTACATTTTCCTAAATCATTTAGTAATTTATATAAATCATCCTCTGTTGATACTAAAGGAATTTCTGGTTTCTTAAAATGCTCTCTAATAATATTAAAAATATCATAACTTTGCATTATTAACTCTAAAAATTCGTCTGGTTTTATTTTTGCTTCCTTATATATTTTATTCGGAGTTAAATCATATTTTAAATGTGCATAATATTTATGCCGTAAGATCCTTACTTTTTCCCATATTTCAATTGCAGAATCAAATTTTTTATCAAGAATATTAAGTTCATCTTTCGTGAAACTATCATCATTTTTTGCTATTTTTATTAGCCTTTTTATATTGTAAGAATCTTTCCTTTTATCAAATATTTTATAAAGAGAAATTATTAGAGTTGTAAGATGAGAATGAATAACAGTTCGAAAATAAAGGTTATAATTATTAAGTATTCTTACATATTTAGGCCTATCGGGACCAACCAATATCCACCATGATTGATAGTTAAAATATGCAGTATTTAAAATGTGAAATAATTCATTATTGTTAGGTTCGATTAATTTTTTAATATCTGACATTTTATTACCATAGTTAAAGTGGGCTAACGCTAATTTAACCTGCTGCGACTTGAGAGAACAGGAATTCAAAAAACAAACAGAGTAACACAGACCAGCCAGACTCCAAAATCACGCCAGAGTAAAGCAGTCAGGTTGAAATTTTGGTTAGCTGGTTTCTAAAATGAATTTTAAATTTACTCAAAATTTGGATAATTTTTTTTAATTATTTTGGAATTAATTAAAAATTCACCAATTGACTTACCTAATACATAATAGCCTTTCGGATTTGGATGGCCATCATAACGAAAAAAATAATGATCATTTGTTTTGGATAAGTTTTTAAAAATGTCGGTCATTTCAAAATAGGGTATATTAAATTGATTAGCAATATTATTATATATTGTGTCTATATTATTATTTTTATATAAATATTCATTAATAATAAAATCTAAATTAGGATTTCTGATTACATTATGCCCTGTAAAACTATTTACAGGAATATTTATAAATATTAATTTACATTTATTTGCATTGCAAATTTCTTTCATATGACCAATATCTTCTTCCATTTTTTCTATTGCAAACTTTGTAGCTGGATGGTTTGGATTATTGAATATTATAGCTCTATCAGGGAAGTCCATATAATGCCGAATCAATCCAGGATTAAGATTTCCATTTTCAAACATTGATTTAACTGAATCGTTAAAAGTATTGTATCTCAAATAATCTAATCTCGAAAAACTGGATATTATATTTTGAGACGTTTTCAGCCATGTGTTTTCTACATTTATTGTTTTTTGTTTAAGTATTATTTTGTAAACATAAAATGTATTTTTATACGAAACATTAATAGCTATCTTAAAAATTTTTAATATCTTACTTATATTACTTTTATTATTTTTTGTTTTAAATTGAAAATGATTTTGATAAAGTTGAGCTAAATCGTCCAATTGCAAAACACCTATAATTACTATATCAGGCTTAAGCAAAGGGACTGCTTTTCCCATATATTTTTTATAAGTAGAAGTGTATTGCCCTCCTTGACCACAATTTATTACTTCTACTTTGTATCCGTTTTCTAATAGAAATCTTTCTAAAATTTTTGTCCAACTTTGCTCAAGATTTACTCCCCAACCAAAAGTAAATGAATCTCCGAAGCAAAGAATTCGTTTTTTATCTACTTTTTTTTTAATGTTAATTTCTTGATCTCTGATTCCAAGGCTATTTATTTTTGCTACATAATTAAATTCTGTAGTTGCATAGCTTGCGGTTGTATTTGGTTCAAATATTATCCCTCTATGGGTTTTTTCTGGTTTAATATTTTCCTTAATAAAGAGTCCAACGATACGGTCAGCGAATACAGATAGTATAAAAACTATCATAAAGAAGGATAATGAAAAAAGGATTTTATTTACTTTTTCGCTCGTTATAATTTTTTTAAAAAATAAGATTGTGATAATCAACCAAAAGAGGGAGTTGATCCAAATCAAAAGTGACCTTTCAGAAACAAAGGGAATTTCAAACTCTGAATATAATAAAATTATAATTAAATAATTTGAGAATATTAAAGATAGTAGTGAAAATAAAGTGTAAATTCTATAATCTTTTTTATTTGTTTTTTTTTGTGTATCCATGATTAATCCAATTTAAATTGTTTTTTCCAATCAAAATCATCTTTTAATTTATTCTGTTCATTTTTAGAAAATAAATAATTTTCCATTACAAGAAAATCCATTTCCGTGCGCATAAAACAAAGATAAGCATCATCAGGATTACAAACGATTGGTTCACCTCTCACGTTAAAGCTGGTGTTAACAATAACACCGTAACCTGTTTGCTTTTTAAATTCATTTATCAATTGCCAATATCTGGGATTGGTTTTTTTGTTTACACTTTGTATTCGAGCAGAATAATCAATATGAGTAATGGCTGGAATATCCGAGCGTAAATAATACAATTTTTCATACAATCCTTTCGCTTTATAACCTTGTGGTAAAGGTTTTCTGCGTTCTTCTTTTATAGGAATAACTAAAAGCATATATGGCGAAGGTCTATCCAAATCAAAATATTCCCCAATATCCTCTTCTAAAACAGTAGGAGCAAATGGTCGAAATCCTTCTCGATACTTAATTTTTAAGTTCATTTTTTTTTGCATTTCTGGATTACGAGCATCACCCAAAATACTCCGATTACCTAGCGCGCGAGGGCCATACTCCATTCGTCCTTGAAACCAACCCACAACGTTTCCTTCTGATAATAACCTGGATACATCTTGTGAGAGTTCATTAAAAATTTTATAGTATTTATACTTTGCATCGTATTTCTTGGCTGTTGAAAGTATTTGGTTTGAATTATATTCGGGACCAAGATAAGCGCCTTTCATAGAATCGGGGTTTGAATTAAGTTTACGTTCTTTGTTTTTCCAAATATACCAAGCAGAATAAGCAGCTCCAATAGCACCTCCTGCATCACCAGCTGCAGGTTGAATCCAAATATCATCAAAGATATTTGTTTTTAAAAGTTTGCCATTGGCAACACTATTTAAAGCAACTCCACCAGCTAACACTAAATATTTGCTATTTGTTAATTCTTTAGCAGTTTTTGCCATTTTTAAAACGATTTCTTCTGTAACTTGCTGAATGGCTAAAGAAAGATTCATGTAAGCTGAATTAATTTTCGACTCTGGTTTTCTCGGTGTTACTCCGAAGAGTTCTGTCCATTTCTTATCGTTCGACATTCGCAAACCCGTCGCAAAATCAAAATAATTCATGTTTAAAAGGATAGAGCCATCTTCACGAATATCAACAAGTTCAGTTAATATTTTTTCCTTAAATTTTATTGTTTGTTCGGAAAGAGGATCTCCATATGGAGCAAGTCCCATTAGTTTATATTCCCCACTATTTACCTTAAAGCCAATGTAATATGTAAAAGCAGAATAAAGTAATCCAACAGAATGTGGGAAATGTAATTCCCTTAATATTGTTATTTTATTCCATTCACCGTAGCCAATTGTAGAAGTTGCCCATTCTCCAACACCATCAATCGTAAGAATAGCAGCTTCTTGAAATGGTGAAGGATAGAACGCACTTGCTGCATGGGATAAATGATGTTCTGGAAATAAAATGGGAACTTTACCATTTCCTAATTTTGCCAATTCTTCATTTAGCATTTTTTTCATAAATAATTTTTCATTAATCCAAACAGGAATTGCTGAAAGAAAACTTTTTAAACCCTTTGGGGCAAAGGCATGATATGTTTCCAAAAGACGTTCAAATTTAAGATAAGGCTTATCGTAAAAAGAAACAGCAGTTAAATTTTTATATTCTATGCCTGCTTCTTCTAAAACGTATTTAGCTGCATTAGTAGGAAAAGAAGAATCATGTTTCTTTCGCGTAAATCGTTCTTCGTGAGCAGCCGCTATTATATCTCCATCTATAATTATTGCAGCAGCACTATCATGATAGTAGGCAGAAATACCCAAAATTGCATCTGACATAGTTTACCCTTCTTTAAAAAATAGTATAAATAAAAGGTGCAATAGCAGAACCACTTGTTAAAACAATAAGAGCTCCGAAAAACAATAGAATAATAATAATTGGTAAAAGCCAAAATTTTTTTCTTTCTCTCAAAAATCCCCAAAGGTCTTTTAAAAATTCCATTATCTACTCCTCGTTTTTTAATAGGGTTTTTCAATTTCAATATTACTAAACGTTATATTTCTAACTTCCATAACGGATTCGTTTCCTTTTTTAAATTTTTTTAGTTTTAAAGAATCATATCCCAAAAGCCTTCTAAATAGACCGATTGGTGTTACAACCAGAAAAAAAATAATCGTTAATAAAATTTTTGAAACAATAGTTCCCAATAAGTGAGATAGTCCCAACCATATAATTGCAACCGGTTTATAAACTATTGGAAAAATCATGTTAATAATTAAAATTGGAATGGCTATTTTAAAGAAAAGAAGGTTATTTATAAAAAAACCGAGCAATAAAAAAATTAGAACCATAGCCATACCCGTATCTTTAGCTTGTTCTTTTGATATATTACAATTGAAAATTTTCATTTAAATATTCTCCTACTGATATATATAGTACCAGCTAACATAAGATTAGGTGTACTAATGAAAAAAGCAAAAGTTGCTTTTTATGACTACCTATACATATGTTATGTTTTTTTGTTAAATGTTTATTATTATTTTCGATATACATTATTTCTCCTTTTCATACATTTTGTTTATGTTGCTCAAATAGCAACCTAATCTAAAAATCTGCTGGGCTTCTTACTCCCTTTTCGCCATGATCAATCACATGTGTATAAATTTCAGTTGTTTTACTTGAACTACTATATACTAAGAATTCTTGTATATACTCTAAAGTTCTTATTTGCTCTGTTATCATAACA
>Ga0307992_1001793_pt1 | contig 12537 bp, 8 predicted proteins | sample EllFjometagen133_FD_203162 | JGI IMG/M metagenome (GOLD analysis project Ga0307992, IMG submission 203162) | Marine microbial communities from Ellis Fjord, Antarctic Ocean - #133 | ecosystem: Environmental > Aquatic > Marine > Unclassified | place: Southern Ocean | collected 2014-10-08
GCCTTACAATATTTATCCATACTACGACCAAGAAAGATTATTTCCCTATCCAATTTCTTACCATAATCAACAATACTCTTCAACCTCTCAATATGAGAAGAAAACGAAGTAACAATCAAACCATGATTTCCTATCTGAGTTGGATCCATAACCTCTTTCAACAAAGCACGAGCAATCTTTTCACTAGGGGTTTTTCTCTCATTATCAGCATACAAAGAATCAACAATCATACACAAAACACCTTCCTTACCAATCTCTTGTAATCTCTTATAATTCGTCTTTAAATTGTAAACAGGAGTTTTATCCAACTTAAAATCATTACAATAGAGAATAATTCCTTGAGGAGTGTGAATTGCAACAATAACAGTTTGTAAAATAGAATGAGTAACATTGATAAATTCAATTCTATACTTTCTATTTTTACCCTGAACATAAAACGCAGTATTAGGCTTAGCAGTATACATTTTATTCTTTAAAGCAATCTCATTATCAGCAAGCAAACTTTTCAAAATTTCAATAGTATAAGGAGTACCATAAATAGGAGCATTGTATTTATCAGAAGTAAAAGGAACACCACCAACATGATCCAAATGACCATGAGCAATAATTTGAGCACAAATTTTATGAGCAATAGGTTTAATCGATTTATCATCAGCCAAAGCACCAACATGCTTCAAACCTTTAGAAGTCATATTCTTATCTCTTTCTTGCATACTAACAACAGCAGGCAAATAAAATCCATTATCAATAATAAAAGCATCTTCCTCTAACTCAATAACAGTCATATTCTTTCCGACTTCAGTATATCCACCAACAGTATGTATCTTCACCATCTTTTACTCACAAAAAATTATAATAAAAAGACTATATAAACTATTCTGAAATTACAAAAATTTTATATATAACTCAATAAAACGTGTATAATCAATAAAAAACTTATTCAGATTTTTCAACAGGCTCTTCAGCAACAGCGAATAAAGCATCAAATTTCTTAGAACCTTCCTTCAAAACTTTGCTATTAATTTGAACAGTATCTAAAGAAATTTCTTTACCTCTAACTGTCTTTCTTAATCTCAAACCTTTAGGAGTCTTATTTGTTCTAGCAACCTTACCTTCATACTTTGGTCTTTTATGCATACCACGCTCATAACTCAAAAGAACCTTATGTAAAGCAGGACCATTAATATCAGGCATACCACAAAAACCAGCCTTATCACTAGTTCCAGTAATCTCTAATTCATATCCAGCTAATTCATCAGAAAACAAAGAACCATCTAACTTATCACCAATAGAATAACCAATTAATTCATCGTTATCAACTTCAGCTTTGAAAGTCTTTCCATTAAACGCTACATTTACCTTGAATGCCATAACAAACTGTAAGAATTTGCCTTTAAAAGGTTTTTGTCTAATAACATCAAAAAAATAAGAATATCACAAGGATTTCTATCCAAGTCGCTTAATTGTCTCACTAACTTTCTCAACCTTAATACCAGATAATGCAAGAGCACTCTTAACATCAATCAAAGATTTTCTCAAACATGAACCAATAACCTTACCTGGAAAATCTTTACTTTTAACATACATATAAGCAGATTTTGCAAAACCCAATACACCAATATAATTAAAAATTGCAGCTTCAACTTTTTCATTAGAATCACAATCAATTAATAAATATCTCCGCTTATCTCTAGCCGACGGTTTCAATTTCAATTGCTTATTTTTTTTTATTACCATTTTCTTTTTTACCTTTATCCATTTTTTTATCAAGTTCTCTATTCTCTTTTCTCACAGAACCTATAACTAATATCATAACTACAATACCTATTATAACATTTATCATTGCAACAAACAACGCCTTAAAATTTAAATTAGGATATTTCTCCATTAATTTATTTATCTGAACAACAACATAATCTCTACTTTTCTCAAAATAACTTAACTCAACAACCTCAATATAAGATTCATTCTCATCAAACGAAATAACTTTTCTTTCTTCTTCATCAACATAATAAGGATTAACCTCATGAATTTCTTTAATCAATACATCAGCCCTACTTCTTTCAACAGATTCAACTTTAACCAATAAATCATAATATTCTGGAGATGTTAAATTCAACCGAACACTTTCATTAGTCTTCAAATTAACAATAATAGGCTCACTTCTAATCTCAATAACTACAATACCTTCAACAATCTTATTCACAGCAACACTATGACTATCACCATTTGAATTTTCAAAATATGTTCGACTATTAACTCTTAATTCCTTAGTATATCCTTCAATTATTTTTTCTGAAGAGATTGGATTTGACTCACTACCAATTACAGGATCTTTTTTACTAGAAGGTGATGAAGAATGACTAGAATCATCATTAATAGGAACAACAGGAGCAACATATTCATCCGTCGTAATATTAAAAACATCAGTTACATTACAATTTCCAGCCCTATCACAATAACTAATCGTAAAATTATAAGTTGTCTCAGAATCTAACCCACCAATTCTAGCACTATGCGTATCATTAAACAAATTAGAATTATTAAATAAGCCACTAACATTCAAACTAAAATTAGTATACTCTAAACTATCCCAACTAAAGCTAACACTATCACTAGTTGTAACATTCGTAATATTTTCTATTGTTGGATATGTCACATCATAAGCAATCGTCATATTCCCAGTTGAACCACTCTGAGAAATATTATCAACAACATAACACGACCAAGTATAATTTGTTTCATTAATAGTGTAATTAAAAATCGTACTATTCATAATGCCACTAATGTTTTTGGTTAAATTATAAACTAACTCAGTTGAATTCCACAAAGAGAAAGTTATATTACTTAAATCATAAGAATTTCCCGTAGTAGAATTACAAGTAAAATTTGTTTCATTCCTTTTAGTATACGTATTATTTTCAGGACTATCAACTAAAACAAAAATAGATGAAATCAATAAACTAGAATTTGTAGCAGTAACAGAATTATTATTTACATCAGACACAGAACACGTCCAATTATAATTAACTTCAGGTAAATTATCAATACTAATAATACTTCCATTAGAAGAACCACTAACATCCCAAGAAGTCTTATTAATCAACTCACTTTCATTCCACAAATAGAATGTAATATTCTTCAATTGCCAATCACTAACATTACAAACAAAAGTTTGATTAATATTCGTTGTAACTAAACCATCAATAGGCGAAGTTAAAACAACTTCAGGATTTGTAACATCCAAACTCAATAATGCATCATACACATTAACACGAGAAAAACTATTTAATCCTTCAATAATACTAAATCCAGTTTCATATAAAACATCCTCAATTTCAGAAGGAGTTTTCGTCTGCCCAGACAAACTCAAATATTGATTAATCAAAGCAATAGAACCAGCAACAACCGGCGTCGCCATTGAAGTTCCAGAAACTTCAGCATAATTATTACTAAAAGGAATACCTGAAGATACACAACTTGCATTTGTCATACAAACATTATACCTAGGCATTGTAGAATTAACATTTCTTCCTATACCTAATAATTTTAAAAAAGATGCACGATTCGAAAAAGAAGAAATGTTTTCCCCATCCTTATCAATTGACGAAACTGGTATAACATTTGGTAAACATGATGGCCAAGAAATATATGTTTTATTATAATCATTACCTGTAGCAAATACAACAGAAATATTCTTATTCATAGCAGCTTGAATCTCTGGCTGAATTGTCAATTTACTTTCTTCACTACAAACATTCGAATAATAAAGTTCTGGGTTATAATCACAATCAGCTCCAAGACTAGCACTAATAACAGTAATATTATATTTGTCAGCATTATCAACACACCATTCTATTCCATCTCTTAAATCTAATTCTCCACCATTTCCATCAGAATTCATAACTTTTACAATAACTAAATTAACATCATTAGCAACTCCATTTATTCCACCATTAGCACCAACAATACCAGCAACGTGAGTTCCATGACCATTGTCATCACTAGCATTATCACCACTTTTGTTATATTCACCATTTATTCCCGTTGAACAACATTCATCTCCAAGAAGACTTCTGTTCCCAGCACAAAAACAATGTTGAGCAACTATTTTATCTTTTAAATCGGGATGATCTAAATCAATCCCCGTATCTAGAATACAAACAGATGTTTTACTTCCTGTTATATTAATAGATTCTATTTGTAAATTATTAGCAATCGTAACATTATGCATAACAGCAACATCATCTAAAAAAGCATGGACTTGATAAGGTTCCCTGACAACAATTGCAGAATTTTTTTGCATTTCTAAAATTTCATTTTCAGTTAATTCTCTCACACCATATTCAACTTCATCAACACTTGAACTTCTAAAACTAAATATTGGTTTCTTATAATCAAGATTAGGCTCTACTATCATCGTTTTTGTATCCGCCCCTTCAACAAAACTCGCAAAAACTAGAAACACTAACAAAAAAATACTGACAAATAACTTTTCTCTCCTCATAAAAAAACAACATCATTAATTTTTATAAGGTTTATGGATTTGTAATAATAAATAATAAATAACTCTCAGACATATCCTTAAAAACCCCTAACTATTTCTATAAATATGAGTAATGAAGATCTAGCTAAACTAGAAACAATCAATATTGGAATAGTTGGACATATCGATCACGGAAAAACAACACTTCTAAAACAACTATCAGGAAAATGGGCAGATACACATTCGCAAGAACTTAAACGAGGAATTACAATCAAATTAGGATACGCAGATGCAATAATAAGAGAAGAAAATGGTAAATTAACAATAGATCCAAAAAGTAAAGGAAAACCAAAAAGATACATTACATATATCGATGCACCAGGACACGAAATGCTAATGGCAACAATGCTTTCAGGCGCAGCAATAATTGATGCAGCAATTTTATTAGTAGCAGCAAATGAAGGAATAAAACCACAGACACGAGAACACCTAGTAGCATTACAAGCAAAAAATATCAAACACATAATTATTGCACAAAATAAAATTGACTTAGTAACAAAAGAAAAAGCAATTGAAAGTTATAAACAAATAAAAGATTTCGTAAAAGGAACCATAGCAGAAAATGCACCAATAGTCCCAATCTCAGCACAACAAGGAGTAAACTTAGATAAACTTTTAGAAGAATTATGTAAACTACCAATCAAAGAAATAAAAAAAGATGAAAAACCAATATTCTTAATCGCAAGAAGTTTTGATATCAACAGACCAGGAACAGCTCTAAAAGAATTACACGGAGGAGTTCTAGGTGGAGTTTTAAAACAAGGAAAAATAAAGGTTGGAGATACAATTGAAATAAAACCAGGATATTCACAAAAGAAACATAATGAATTTATTTATAGAACAATCACAACAAAAATAACTTCAATCTATAAAGGAAAATATCAAGTAGACGAAGCACTCCCAGGAGGAAGCCTTGCAATAGAAACAGAACTAGACCCAAGCCTAACAAAGGCAGATGCACTATCAGGTGGAGTTGCCTCAATAGAAGGAGAATTACCAGAAATAACAAGTACAGTAAAAATAAAATATGAAATATTTAACAATACAATTGGAGACAAACGTTCACAAGAAATAAAACCATTAGCACAAGGAGAATTACTAATGCTAAGTGCAAACACATCAATCACTGTAGGACAAATATCAAAAATATCAAAAGAAATCGTAGAATTAACATTAAAAATTCCGATCGTTCCATTACAAAATGATTCAATTGGAATAGCAAGAAACTTCAATGGACATTGGAGATTAATTGGATTCGGAAAAATAGAAAATTAATTTTTTTACATGAATAATAACCAAAACCAATTTTTCTATATATTTTTTAATTAACAAAAAATTAAATTAGAAATAAAAATCTAGAACTTCAACTCTTTCTGACCACTAACTTCAATTTCATCAACAACTTTATCATTTGGAACCTTAGCCAGATCACTTACAAAATCACCTTCAGCCAGATTTATCATTCTAACACCCTGAGTTACTCTACCCATAATACGGATCTTAACCAAAGGCATTCTAATAATAATTCCTTTAACCGTCGTAACCAAAACAGCATCATCATTAACAACACTACTAGAATTAATTACCTCACCAGTTTTATCAGTAATTTTCATATTCAAAATACCTTTACCAGCACGACCAGTCAACCTATAATCATCAATAGAAGTTCTCTTCCCATAACCATTTTTAGTAATCGTTAAGACAGAATACTTATCCTTATCCTTAATTGGCAAAACTTCTAAACTAACAATTTTATCTCCACTATGCATTTTAATACCATTCACACCATAACTAGCACGTCCCATAGAACGAACTTCATCACTATTGAACCTAATAGCTTGACCATCCTTCGTCACCAACAATACCTCTTGATGAGCCTTAATCATCTTAACTTGAATTAAAGTATCGTTCGTCTCAGCAACCTTGATTGCCTTGATACCACCTTTACGAGGAGAACTAAAAGCAGACAACTCAATTTTTTTAATAACACCTTTCTTAGTAGCCATTATCAAATAATCATTAAACTTTTTAACCGCAATAACACTAGCAATTTGCTCATCTTTCAAATCCAAAACATTAACGATAGCTCTACCCTTAGCATTTTTAGAACTAGTAGGAATCTCATAAGCCTTCAACCAATGAACCTTACCCTTATCAGTAAAGAATAACATATAATCATGAGTAGAACAAGTAATTAATTCAGAGACAAAGTCATCTTCAGTTAAATCAGAACCAATAACACCTTTACCACCTCTTTTCTGCTGCTTATAATCAGCAACATCAATTCTCTTAATATAACCCTTATCAGTAATTGTCACAACAACATCTTTCTTAATAACCAAATCCTCCTCAGAGAAATCCTCAACTTCACCAATAATCTTAGTTCTTCTCTTATCACCATATTTCTCTTTCAACTCTTCCAAATCTTTCTTAACTATTTTCAATATCAAACTTTCATCTCCCAAAATATTCTTTATTCTCTCAATAAACTTCATCAAATCATCTTCTTCATTTTTCAACTTATCAAATTCTAAAGAAGTCAAGCTAGACAACTTCATATCAAGAATTGCTTCAGTTTGTTTCTGAGATAATTCATATCTAGTCATTAAAGTACCTAAAGCATCACTTCTAGATTTAGAAGCTCTAATCAATTTAATAACTTCATCAATATTCTTTTGAGCAACCAATAAACCTTCAACAATATGTAATCTCTTTTCTGCCTTATCTAAATCAAACTCTTTAGTTTTCCTAATAACACTCTGTCTATGCTGAACATAAACACCAATCAATTGTTTTAGATTCATCAACTGAGGTTTATATCCAACCAAAGCCAACATATTAGCATTAAAACTAGTTCTCAAATTAGTATACTTATACAAACGATTAATTGTAAATTTAGGGTCTGTATTCTTCCTCATTTCAATAACAACACGAACTTTTCCTTTACTGGATTCATCTCTAAGATCATAAACATCAGGTAATTTTTTATTTCTAACAAGATTAGCAATTTGCTCAACTAAAGAAGACTTATTGACTTGATAAGGAATCTCATTAATAATTATTTTAGATTTATCATTTTTCTTCTTAGGTTCTTCAACGATAACTTTACCATCTAAAATTAACTTACCTTTACCAGTTTCATATATCTGCCTAAATTGACCAGAAACACAGCCACCAGTTGGAAAATCAGGAGCCTTAATCACTTTGGCTAATTCTTTAATTTCACAATCAGGATTATCAACATAATACAAAATTGCATCACAAGTATTATTCATGTTATGTGGCGGCATATTCGTAGCCATACCAACAGCAATACCAGAAGAACCATTTAATAACAAATTAGGAATTTTCCCTGGCAATAATACAGGTTCTTCAATCTCATTAGAATAATTTGGACGCATCTCAACAGTTTTTTTCTCAATAGACTCTAATAATTCATCAGCAATTTTCTGCATTTTAGCTTCAGTATACCTATAAGCAGCAGGACCATCACCATCCATAGAACCAAAATTACCCTGACCAACAACAAGAGGATATCTTAAAGACCAAGGTTGAGCCATTCTAACCATAGCATCATAAATTGAACTATCACCATGTGGATGATATTTACCCATAGTATCACCAACAATAGCAGCAGATTTTTTAGTTGGTTTATTATGTTGCAAACCAATATTATGCATTGCCCATAAAATTCTTCTATGAACAGGTTTTAAACCATCTTCAGCATTAGGCAAAGCTCTCCCAACAATAACACTCATTGCATAATTCAAATAAGCCTGACGCATCTCTGGAGAAATCTCAGCATTAATCAATGTTTTAGCTTGGATATCTCTCTGCAATTCTTTTTGACCTATTTCAAAATCATTTTGTTCTTTTTCTGCTTTATCTAGATTATCAACATTATCAACACCAACAGCCTCAATAATTTTCTTCTCTTCAATAGGCTCTTCTATTTTTTGCTTAACAACTTCTTTTAATTCTTCAGCTTTCTCTTTTTGAAGTTCATCTAATAATTTCTTCGTATCCTCAGGCATCTTTTCAACAAACTCACTCATTTTCTACCCCTGACAATTTTTGTCTTTTTAGATACACTTTTTTTTACTTTAACCACTTTTTTCTTTGGCTGAACTATCATAACAGGAAAATCAACAGCATTATTTCCACATTTATTACATTCAATTCTAGGAAGTACACCAAATAGATTCTTTAATTTAAACACAAATTTAACATCAGTACTTTTACACTCTGGACAGAATCTTACCCTCAACGGCTTTTCATTGTTACAACTACATTCACCACAACTGTCACAAACATTTTCTTTTTTTACCATTACAAATCAACCTCCGCATTCTCAGCATTATCTTCAATAAACTTTCTTCTAGGAGCAACCGCATCACCCATTAATAAAGAAAATGTTTCATCAGCTTCAACAGCATCCTCAATTGAAACTTGCTTTAATATTCTTGTTTTTGGATTCATTGTTGTATCCCATAACTGTTCATCATTCATCTCACCAAGACCTTTAAATCTACCAATTTCACCTTTACCACCAAATTCTTTCATCTTAATCTTCAATTCTTCAGTAGTATAAACATAATAAATTTTATTTCCTTTTTTGATAGAATACAAGGGAGCAACCGCAACAAAAATTCTACCATCTTCTACCAATTTCGGAGTATACCTAAAAAAGAACGTCAACAATAAAGTTTTAATATGAGCACCATCAACATCAGCATCAGTCATAATAATAACTTTCCCATATCTTAATCTAGAAATATCTAAATTTTCACCAACACCAGTACCAATAGCAGTAACCAAGTTAGAAATCATTTCACTACCTAATGCCCTAGAAGGATTACTCTTTTCAACATTCAATATCTTACCTCTCAATGGTAAAATTGCCTGAATTTCTCTATCTCTACCTGATTTAGCAGTACCACCAGCTGAATCTCCCTCTACAATATATAACTCTGTATTCTCTGTTTTTCTAGATGAACAATCTGCCAATTTACCAGGTAAACCACCACCAGATAAAACATTTTTTCTTCTAACTAAATCTTTAGCTCGCTTAGCAGCCTCTCTAGCTTTCAATGCACTCAAACATTTATTAATAATATTTTTAGCAATACTAGGATTTTCTTCAAAAAATTCAGTTAAGGCAGATGTAGACATAGAATCAACCAATCCTTTTACTTCACCATTTCCCAACTTAGTCTTAGTTTGACCTTCAAATTGTGGTTCAGCAAGCTTCAAAGAAATAACAGCAGTAACACCCTCTCTAGCATCATCACCAGATAGCTTTTGATTTTTCTTCAAAATTCCTTTTTTTGTTCCATAATCATTAATCACTCTAGTTAAAGCAGTCTTCAAACCAGAAACATGAGTTCCACCCTCAACAGTATTAATAGTATTAACAAAACCTTGAATATTCTCATTATAAGAATTAGTATATTGAATTGCAACTTCAACAATACTGCTCCCTTCCTGTTTCTTAAAATAAATAACTTTTTGATGAATAGACTTTCTTGTTTTATTTAACCACTTAACAAACTCCTGCAAACCACCTTCATAATGAAATTCATCTTTCTTAACAATATCTTTTCTTTCATCTTTTAAAATTATTTTCAAACCAGCATTCAAAAAACACATTTCTCTAAAACGAGTAACCAATGTTTTATAATCGAAATCTATAGTCGTAAAAATATCCTCATCAGGCATAAAGGTAACTTTTGTACCATTTGGACCATTACTATATTTCCCAAGTATTTTCATATCTCCAAGTGGTTTACCTATCCCATAACTCTGAGAATAAATTTGACCATCCTTTCTAACCTCAACAGTCATAAGACTAGACAAAGCAGCAACGACAGAAATACCAACTCCATGTAAACCACCACTAACAGCATAAGCCTTACCATCAAATTTACCACCAGCATGTAACTTAGTAACAATAATTTCCATAGCTGGACGCTTATATACAGGATGTCTATCGACAGGCATACCTCTACCATTATCTTCAACAGTCATAGAACCATTTTTATTTATTGTAATACAAATTGTATCACCAACACCAATCATATGTTCATCAACAGAATTATCAACAACTTCCCAAACTAAATGATGCAATCCAGGCTTATCAGTAGACCCAATATACATACCAGGACGCTTCCTTACAGCCTCAAGACCTTCTAAAACTTTGATGTTCTTAGCAGAATATTTTTGTTCACCCATATTATCTCTTTTACTATTACGAAAAATCACACTTGTTTATAAATATTTCTATACAAATTTTAAATATTTTATCGACGACAAATGTAAAAATATCGAATGTAAAAATTTAGGAAATAACAACTATTAATCCGAAACAGAATATACCGATAGACTGATAAACCGACATTCTTATCTAATTATATGAAAAATGCAATAGATAAAGTACCAACAAAATTCAAGGTTTTGGCAGAGGATTTCTTAGTAGAAGAAGTTACTAGAGATGAAAATGTTTGTAAAATCTCAGAAAAGTGGGAAACCAAAACAGAATTGAAAAATTTAGATTTAGAACATCCAAAAGATTTTTTATGGTGTGAATTTGAAAAAAAGAACATTGACCAATTTAGAAGTTTAAGAGAATTTGCATCGCAATTACATAAAGGAATAGATGCAATAGGATTTGCTGGAACAAAAGATAAGAAAGCATGGACCTGTCAAAGAATTTCAATTTTTCAACCAGATATGGAATTGATTAAAAATTTTAGTCATCCAAATATACACATAAAAAATTTCAAATGGAGTAAAAGGAAAATAAAAATGGGTTATCTTGATGGTAATAAATTTACAATTGTATTAAGAGATCTTGATAGAAAAGATGCTATGAAAATAACAAACCATATAAAACGACTAGATCAATTCCCAAACTATTTTGGAAATCAGAGATTTGGAAGTGTAAGAGGAAATAATGATAAAATAGGAAAACTCATTATAAAAAAGAAATTCAAAGAAGCTATCATAGCAGTATTAACAGACACAAGTGCAAAAGAAAGAAAAGAAGTAATTCAAGCCCGAATAAAATTATCAGAAGAAAAAGATTTTAAAAAAGCATTAGATTATTTTCCAACATTCTTAAAATTTGAAAGAAATGTTCTATATTACTTATCAGAAAGACCAAATGATTTTATTGGAGCACTAAAAAGAATAGACAGAAAACAAGTATTAATGTTCGTACACTCTGTTCAAAGTAGACTATTCAACGAAATATTAGAAGAAGCACTAGCAGAAGGAGTTGATTTTAATACACAAGGACACCGAAAAATTCCATTAATCGGATACAGAGTAAGACTTGATGATGAACAATTAGGAGAAATAGAAAGAGATGCTTTAGCAAGACATGCTATAAAACAAGAAGATTTTGACTTAAAAGAAATTCCTTTCTTAAGAATCAAAGGACAATTAAGAAATGCATTAATAGATGTTAAAACATTAGAAATAGAAACACAAGATGACAACTTATATGAAGGAACAAAAAAGATAATTTTAAAATTTTCATTACCAAGTGGAGTATACGCAACAACATTCTTAGAAAACTTTTTTTATCTTGAAGAAGTTAGAGATTAAATTATTCTTTTAAACCTAATTTTTTAACAGCTAAATCAAATTCATAAATAGGATAACCAGCTTTTATAGCAGATTCTTTTAAATGCTCTAGTGGAAATTGCTTACCATGTTTTTTCAAATAATTTAACAAAATAGGATTAATCTTTAACTTTTGAGATTTCTTAGAATACATACCTTTACGAGGAATATGAATTCTATGAATAGTCTTCTTTCTCTTAATAGAGCCATCAATTAATCCAAGCTTTTTAGCAACAACATCAAACTCATGAATCGTATACCCAGAATGTACACAATGAGTCCTTAATCTATTAATCTCATAATTATTACCATATTCCTTCAAGTACTTCAACAACAATGGATTAATCCTTGCATTCTTAATCTTC
>Ga0307992_1001794_pt1 | contig 12523 bp, 30 predicted proteins | sample EllFjometagen133_FD_203162 | JGI IMG/M metagenome (GOLD analysis project Ga0307992, IMG submission 203162) | Marine microbial communities from Ellis Fjord, Antarctic Ocean - #133 | ecosystem: Environmental > Aquatic > Marine > Unclassified | place: Southern Ocean | collected 2014-10-08
TGTTAGTTTTTTTTGTATTATTAAATTCTGGTTCATCCCAATAGCAGAAATGCCATTTGGTTTCTTTTTTGTTATTTATCATATTTGATCATAAGCCAATCCTGCTCCACCACGTACTGAACTCTCTTGTTCATTTTTCATATCAGTAAATGCTCCTTTATAAGATTGTCTAATCTGTTCAAATTTAGCAGCAGCATTAATCATAGAGTTCATATTACCGTCTCTACCGTGTTCAATAGGGGTTACCTCCATATACTTAGCTAATCTGTCTAACATAGCTTTAATACCTACGTAAGCCCTAAAGGTAGGTGTTTCATACATTTGCTTACACATATCTACAGCATATCTTATTTTACCATCTTCCGGCGATTCTTCAAGTCCTATCTCTTCTATAATTATATCTTCTTTCTCATGTTCAGGAAGATTAAAGAATGGATTTAAATCTGGATCTGGACAACTTAAATAAAATATATACTGATATACCTGCATGTAAGTATCAGGATAAGTATCCATTATTTTTTTAAGAAATGGTAAAGCATAACAATGTTCAGAAGGTATAACTTTATTATTTTGGACATCAAATAATCTTACTATCATAGTTTTATATTTTTATAAGCCGTCTATATATAATTTTATATACGTATAAGATTCAGTAACATATATTGGAGTCATAATACCTGTTAAATATACTAAACGTACATCTACTGTTGTTCCATCTGGATTATAAAGAGATCCAACACCCAATAAATATACTGGATTTATTGCTATTGGTTTTTCAGAACCTTGTACAATAAATACAGGTTCTTCACTATCTGCCGGTAATTTTGATGCTAAATAAACTTGTGTTAATACTATTGCTGCCATTATTTTTTATCTTTTAACCACATCATTAATGAAGATACTTCATCTTTTAAATATGGCAGTTCATATATTTTTACTTCTTCTAAGACCGGCTCACCATTCTCTACTTTTGTGATTGGATAACCATTACTATCTTCCCCTACTTTAACAAATTTAACATGTTGAATTGTTAACTTTCCTATCTTTAATTTAGGGTTGTGCTTTTTAATAATATACGCATAAATACTCAATTGTAAGTTATAATGCTTAAGATTACAATCATCTAAATGGTTTACAGGCTTGTATAATTTTTTAGTTATACCTTCCCAATTAGTAAACCCTTTATCTTTTATTTCTTTGTTTGTTTTGTAATCATGTATATTAATATACCCATCTACCACTTCAACTAAATCTGCTTGCCCACATAAAGACATTGATTTTAAATAAACCATATGTTCAGGATATACTCCTTCTTTAAGTTTTTGTTCTGGTGCTAATTTGATACCTTCTTTAGTTATTAAAGGTTTTATAATAGGTACTTCAACACCATTACGTTCAATAGTTTTAAAGTCTAGCATGTCTGCTTCTCTTTGGTTGTGATACCAATTTCCTAATTTAATAGCTCTTTCAGTTTCATTATCCCAAGCAGTAAGTATTTCTTTTTGCGTCATACCATGCCACTTAGATCTTTTGTTTTTAGAAGATTTTTTAGCTTGACCTTCTCTATCAAATTTAGGTTTAAACATTCCAATAAAGGATGTTACACTTGTCCAGTTTATTTTGTCTTTGTCATTACTTTCATACAAATGACCTTCTTCTTTAAATGTTATAGCCATAATTTTATTTCTATGTTGTTGTTATTGTATAATCAAACGCAGGAATGGAAAAAGAATTTATTATTGTACTAGCTTTTTCAGTTAATAAAGTAACTGCTTCTTCAGCGGTTATTTGACCTTCAGCTAATAATTCTCCTACTATTTCTTCTTTAGTTAATTTTTCCATTTTCTATTTGTTTAATTAATAATTCTTCTGTTTCTTCAGGCATAAGTGAATTCCAATATCCTTTAGGACATTCACTAGATAATGATCTTACTTTAAAAGCTAAACTACATCCGCAGTCAGAGCAACAAGGCTGAGTACCAGGGGCTAAGCAATCCGTTCCTTTTGCATCAAACAATGAACATTTAATACATACTTGAAATCTACTTGTAGCCACTGCTTCAACATGTTCTTTTTTAAACAGATTGTTTTTAATTCCTTCTGTAATTTTGTCAATGTTTTTAAAAGCATCAGTATATTTTTTCCAGGGCTTACTCATTCTTCTTACTTTTAAATTCTTCTTTTCTTAATTTAGCTTCCTCAAGTTTGTTAAGTGCATCAGACATTTCTTTTATATCTTTAATTATGTTTTCACTTTTTGCATAACCGTTATATGTCCTTTTAGCAATGTTACCTAACATGCTTTTGTTTTTCTTTATTGCTGTTTCAAGTTTACCTTTTCTTATTTCAAAAGTTCCTAAACCATCTACATTTATTCTAGGATAAGCAAGTTTAGATAATTTCTTTCTTAGTTTACTATAATAGAAACTTATAAAATCATCTACTACTTGTTGATGAACTCCTACTTCCTCAGCAATACCGTTTGTAAAATCTTTATGTTTCTTAGGATTCACTTCCTAAAATTTTATAGTCTAATAATACTAATCCATTAGATTGAACATTAATATCTTTATTTAAGTCTATGGTTTTTTTATTATTACCATTTTTCTTAATCAATCCTTTTTTCTCAGCTTTTGAAATTGCATTTCTAGCTGATTGAGCACTTTTAAAAATATTTAATTCAGTTAATAAAATACAAAATTTAGATATTTCTATTTTAGGGTTTTTAGCAAGTACAGCTAAGAAATCTAAATCAGAATTACTTATTAATGTTTTTGTAAAAAAACAATAAGTTAATATCTGATATTTTATTGAATCATTTATTTCCACTTTTAATTTAAAATCTACTTTGTTTACTATTGCCATATCTATAAGCTTAATATCATATCAACTAAGTTAGGGTCTGGATAACAATCAGATTTACCTCTTCTAACATTAGTATGTGTTAATAATCCTTTAACTTCTCCTAAGCAAGCACTAATTTGAAATCCAAATCCTTTTGTTGGACCATAAACTTGTATATATTTTTTAAGACCTACTCTAATATCAATCTCATCTCTTTCACCAACATAGCGTATCCACTTTTCAGTTGCTTTTATTTGCTCATCAGAATACTTGTGATAATTTAAATAACCTCTAAATGGTTCTTTTAGTTCTATTACTTGTTCTGGTTGACAGCGAGATCCCAAATAAGTTTTTAAATCTTCATCTAAATAACCCATAGAACAAATCTCTAAACCTACCGAATGTCTATTCATCCAACCGGATTGAGTTCTACCTAAATGGAATGCTTGACCTCCTTCAGGAAACGCTTGCACCATAACACCATTAAATTCATCATCACCGTTTCTATGGTTGATTCCACCTAAAACAAATTCAGTAGCTATCCTACCTCTTTTATCTCTACCCCAATGATCAATACATCTGTAAGGATTAGCATTACCTGCAGTGTGATGTAAAAAAATATATTCGTTTTTGATTGGACCTTTTATATATTCACCTTCTGGTAAATAATGCTTATGAATTAATTGATCATAATTAGTTGTAAAGTAGTTTGTAGATATATCAGTATCTTCATCTATACCTAAGTCTTCACTATATGGTTTGTTAAATAATAATACCCACATATCACTATCAACCATTCCTGTTACAGATAATCCATTTGATAGTTGGTATTTAATAACAGCTTTTTCTGTTAGTGGACCGAAGTGACCATCTGCTTCAATATTTAATTTATCTTGCAGATGTCTTACATTAACTTTCTTATCTCCTTTTTTGAGTAGCATAATATTGAGTTTAAGTTAATCAATATTCTTTGCTGCATTCTCCATAGCTTCTTTAAAAGCTTTTGCTTCTTCAGAGTCTGATGCTACGCCACCTTCTTTTTGGTCAGCATATTGCTGGGACATAAACATCTGAGCTTGCATACGTTCTGCTCTAGCTTTTTCTATATCAGCTAATAGCGTTTCATATTCAGCTTGAATTTTTAAATGCTGGATGTTGTCTTTGTAAAAAGCAGTGATTTCTTCTCTCCTAGCGTTAAGTTCTTCTTTGCTAAGATTTGGTTCCTTATCTTCTAAGTTGGTTTTTAACATTGTATAGTTTTTTAGTTAAACGTTATACAAATATATATAAATAGTTTAACTAAAAAAAGTTTAATGCCAATTTTTATTTTTTTGATTTAGCGCCAGAGCATTTCCAACGTTTACGAGATAAGTTATTCGGTGTGTTAGGATCATTTCTTTTTTTCTTAGACACTCTTTTTTTGATGCCCAAACTCCTAGCACAGTAGCTATCACCTTTGGAGGTGCCAGGTTTTACCCGTGGCCCTCCTCCTTTAGCTTTGCCTGCCTGACCGTAACTAACTTTTTTACCGCTAGCTGTTACTTTGACTTTTGCTTTTCCCTTTCTAGGTGTTGCCATTATAGTGCAGTATATACAGGTGCTCCCGCATCATCTATTGTTTGTTTGAATCTTGTACCATTTGGTGAAGTAAAGATTACTCCTTCAGATGCTGTTGTAAGATCAATTGCTCCGCTAACGGATCCTCCTGTAAGAGGTAAAAAATTTAAACCTGCATTAGTAAAAGTTTTAATACTACCCATAGTAACAAGTTCTGTCTCTACTTTTGGATGAGGCTTCATTCTTTCTTGAGCACCTGCGTATCTTGCTAGTGTAATATAATCATCTGTTCTAGGTGTTACTACTTTCTTTCTAGAAAGCATTCCCATCATGTCTTGTAATATTGTTCCCATTTTATTTTTTCTTTTTAATTGATCCGCCTTTTTTCTTAAATCCAGCTTGCATATTTTTGTAAGCCTTTGGGCTAACAGTACTATTCTTTTTTGACCTTGATGTTCCTGCTTTCTTACGAGCATTTATATTTGCGTATAATCCTTTACCTGCCATAATTAATCTTCTATACCTAAGTTAATACTCTCTGGATATTTAGTGTGCATTATATTGCGAAGATTAGCACACCTTTCGTATTCCTCTTCTCCAATATAAAAATCAATCATATTCTCCAACTCACTTAGTGCTGGCCCTAATTCAGGATCAAATGCTAATACTGCTTCTAAATCATTTCTGTACTTATCTTCTATCATCTCATCAAAGCTTATGGCCTTAATTAATAATCTATAAGAGTTGTCAAAAGCATCAGCTAATATTTCTTCTTGTAATTCTGCTTTTCTAATTTCCTTCATAGGATCAAAGCTTCCGTCACTTGCATCATTATTATCCATACAAATTATTTCTTTTATTAAAGTAGTACCAACTATCTCTATATGACAATATACAAAATTAATTATTTATTTAAAAGAAAAAATGCACATACATGAAAACAAGGGTAATTAAAAAAAAAATTTTCCTACCAAAAAAAATGGTGTGTGTTGCATAGGTGAGAGGTCCTATGCTTCTACTCCCCAGCAAATTTATGGCGCGAGGGTACCCCCTGTAAGTAATCGTCATTAACTTAATTTAATTCTTATTATTATGAGTGTATTCTTTAGAAAAGTAAACATTAACGCTGCAAGAAACAGCGCAACAGTAATTGTATCATCATCTGCTCTAAGCAACAAGGTGACAACACTGGCAGGGATGCCTGTGGCAACACGTAGCAACAGTGATATATCATTTGGCGTCTTAAGCCTTATGGACCCTGAAACTGGTGAGACTATGAGAGCTGACCATCCAACCATTGCTGCTATTAAGCAGACTCTTAATGTGGGTGATGAGATGGATGGATTCCAAATGACGGATAACTTCGTGATGGATATGGTAACCAAGGAACCAACAACTCTGAGATGGGTTGAGGCAGTATAGTATAATGGAGGAGGGTGTAACAACTCTCCTCTTATTGTTACTTGTTTGTTACTTGAGCTCATACTTTTAGACACAAACAAAGATAAATAACCGGTCATTCCTATCTATCTGCTCTTCAGCTGCTCCTTTCAGTCGCTTCTCTCTGCTCCCTAGCTAATAGTTGCAGTTACTTACCTAATTGTTTATTAAAAAGTAATTTATATTCAAGTGTGTGATACATTGTGAAGATGACCTCTCATATACCACATAACACCACTTATTACCACTCAAATAAATACTATCACCCTTATTATTATATATAGCTAACGCAAGTAATAATACAAGAGAGAATCTCATGACAATGACATAATAGTTTGTTGTCTCTCTCTCTATAGGAATAGTATCATATTACCCGCAATATTGCAATCACCACTAAAATTAAAACCACATGCAAAGAACAATCATTCTTAAACCACAATCCATTATGCAATACAAGTCTATGATAGGCGTAGTATTGTACAATGAAGATGACACACTAACATTTAGTACTGGTCATAAAGTATATCGTATCAAAGAAAAAGACTTAACGCATCCATTAAATGATCTAATAGAAAAGACGTTTAATCGTAATGATGAGCTTAAGCACTTGGCTATTGAACATGATATAATAGAAATTCAAGAAAGAGATAGTATAGAAACCTATCTATCATACGTAAAGACTTATAATTAAATCCACTTAAATAAACCATCATGAAAAAAACATTAAAGTACCTCGTCAAACTTCTATTCGTAATAATACTACCAGTAGTTGTATCAGTATCCAGTATCTATTTAGTTATAACCAATTGGGAACATACACCTGTTATGGTTATAGTTGCATTGGGTATACTTACATTTCTAACTCTATTCAATGCTTTCTTTTACAGTGCAGTATTAAGTAACACTGAGTTGTTACCTGCTATAACATTTGAAACCGGTCTAGTAATAGGTTTTTGTATCGCTTATGATAGAAATGCTATGAAACCAACAGTTCTAATTGCGGTACCTTTCTTAATTATAGAAATACAGCCAAGAAGAAAATAAAAAGTGCCACCACAGACACCCTAACAACACCAGTAATAATATACTATAATAATACTAGGTAGTTAGGCTAAGAAATTATGGTTAAGTAAGTGGTAACCAAAGACAGATTTGAGTGGTTAGTAATGGTCTAATACATTACACCACTCTATCTCGTCTTACTATTAATTTGTAAATCTAATTAAATGAAAACAAAAACTTATACAATAGCTCAAGACTCAATTAAAGACGTTTTAAGCACCTTGGTTGATGCAAAAGGTCTAGGAACAGAAAAGAATAGTAAACACATCACAGACTTATTAATATCGCTTCCTGAGCATTCTGTAAGTGCATTAATAACTCTTGTGTTAGCAAAGAAAGAACGTAAGCCATTCAAAATTGGTGATCATGTAACTTTTAAACCATCATCATACTCATCTCACTATGATAGAGATGTTATGATAGATAAAAAACTAATGACTGAAGACGGTTATGTCTATGGTATTGTTGATCAAGATGGTTCATGGAGTACTGATGGGGAATTTAATCCTTACTTCGGTACCATGAAGATACAAGTTTATGTATGGACTGATGATACTGTAGCTACTCAAGAAGAAACAGTTAGTACCTTTGATTTAAAAGCTATTGATAAATCAGATCTACCAAAGTTTAATGATAAAAGTCATTTAGAATTCTTTGAAGAGATCGTAGAAGATCCTAACCAAACTAACTTAGAAATTTAAACTTAAATATTATGGCAAAGATAAGCATGGAGCTATTAACGCGTGAGTATAAAGATTATTTAAAGATAAAGAAATCTATAGATAGGACACCTAATGGTAAAATGAACTACTTCGGTAAGAATATAAATATCAAATATCATTTTAATGATGATGTATTGGCTAAAGAAGAAGATCATAACCAGGCGCTGTTAATAATTATTAAAAAGCATCTTGATACAACAACCTGATAAATATAGGTTTGGGATTGTATCATGTGATATTATATTAGCTCCAGATATTACCATTCAAGCTAAAGCATTATATTCTGCTCTAGCATGTTATGCAAACAAAGAGAGAACTTGTTATCCTTCTATATCAACACTGTCCAATGACTTAAATGTTAGTGAAAGAACTATCAAAAGGTTGATTAAAGAACTAAAAACAAAGGATCTCATCAAGAGAATAGGTAGAAAATTGCTAATTAAATGAAACGTTAGCTATATATATGCTTATTAAATTATGTATTTAAGCAAATCATTTATCTATTAAACCAGTTGGGAATGTATTTTTAATTATTTTTGTTAGACTTACTAACATAATAAAATGATAATACAGTTACCCAATGGCAGAATAGTTGAGTGTTCTCTAGAACAATATTTATCTCTTACAGATCAAGAGGTAAATGATCTTAACGGCTTAAGTACTTCATATACCAAAGAAGTGGGTGATCCATTTTACAATAAGTTTTCAGGAAAGTCTCGTGTGGAAATAGATCCAGAGATAATAGACTCAGTTCAAGAATATGAACCAGGTCTTGATGAAATAGAAGCTTATGAAAAACTGGAAGACCCGTATTTTCACTCGGATGATGTCTAATAGATAGACACTCCAATCATTTATTAATTTCAAAAACAATTTATTATGCAAAGTAAAGTAAACATCCTTGCGGATGACATGGGAAATGTTGTACGCCAATCTAGCTCAAATCCAGAATTCGGTCATGTAAGACTGCAACAAACCAGAGTAACATTTGGTAATGGAGGTTGGGTTAAAAAATCAAACATCAGTACATTATTACACGGTAAACTAGAAGACCTAAAAGAATTAGGACTTGATACTATGGATTCATTACCAGGTAAAATTGTTATTAAAGAATCTTTAGAGCCATTTAGTAAAAATGACCCTGATAGAGACTACAAAAAAGCTGGCGAAACAGGCATCATATGTGCTGTTGACGGACAACCTATTTATAGGAAAACATTCTTTGTAGCAGATGCTACAGCAGAGGATGTCTTAATTGCACATAACAATGGTCAAGCCATTAAAGATGCAAATAGTTCTGAAACAAACAATGCAGTAGATAATAATACATCTGCAGCTGAAGCATTTGGCTTTGAAGATCCAGAGAAAGAATCAGATGACAATACAGAAGTTGTTGCTGAAGAAGTAGTAGAAGAAGAAGTTCTTGAAGAAGAAACTTTTGAACTATAACTAAAATTCTAAAGAATGCTTGAGGTTTCCCTATAGGGAATTAATTACTGATGGGTACATGCAGTAGCCTCTCTCATTTTTATATCTAACACTAATCTTTAAACTTATAAAACCACATGCCATATGCTATCTCAAGAACAAGTCACCCAATTACAACAAAAAGAAAGTCAGAACTTATTGTCTCAACGACTGCAACGTTACCACTATTATGGAATATTGGAAGAATACCAATTACACCCAGCCTCAATAATTAATTCGTTTGAATATAAAAAGTTAAATCCTTATCAGCATTTCTTATTTAAGAGAGTGCTACACGGCCTTAATGTTTATACTAAAGATGAAGTTGCTAAGTTACACTGGGATAAAAAGAGAAGAATATCTAAAGTCTGGAAAAGATCCCAAAGAGAAATCAATGCGTGGAAGCAAACTATAACTAATAAAAGGGTTAATGGATTCTTTGCAAGAACCTTTACAGGTCCTGCTATGGAGTTTATTATATCAGTTCCATGTGATGAGATATTAGAAGACTATCATAATAAGTTAACTTTTAAAGAGTTAAACATAGATTATGAAGACGTAATACTATTATTTATGTCTAAAGGTTTATTACCTAAAAATTATTTGACGTTAAAACCTAATAGTAATCAACAAGCTTTAAAAGCATGATTGAGCAAAAAAGAAAGCTATGTAACAATTGCAATACTGAGCAGTTCATTTGGAAAAATGATAAAGGCAGCCGGTATTGCAAAAGTTGCTGGTATAAAGCAAAGCAGACTACTAAACCGCTGGCTAGAAAGCGCATTAACCCTAAGTCTAAAAAGATGCAGGTGTTAGACTTAGCTTATTCAAAGCTAAGACGTAAGTTTATGGAAGAAAATCCTATGTGTGAGGCTGCATTACATTGTTGTAATGGAGGAGCAACTGATGTTCATCATAAAAAAGGACGCGGGCAATACCATTTAGTAGTTAGTACTTGGCTATCAGTATGTAGGCCATGTCATAATTATATAGAAGAACATCCTGATGAAGCAATTGAACTTGGTTACTCAGAAAAAAGAATTTAATCATGAAACAATATCAAAAAGATAAACTGCTAAAAATAGTGGTTTGGACAGCAATTCTAACAATAACGATAATTATATGGCAGCAAATATTAATACGTCTATTTCTAATAGAAGCATAATACAAAATGAAGCATTAGAAATAGCTAAAGCTAATAAAAGATGTGGTTTAGGTATATCTATGGGTGTAGGTAAAACAAGAATTGCAATACAGCACCTTCAGTATTCTTATAATCCTTTAATAGAGGCTTTAGTTGTTATACCCAAACATTCAGTAGCGCAAGCCTGGATAGATGAGTTAGAAAAGTTAAACTTGCAAGATTTAGTTAAACATATAACGTTTACTACATATTTATCATTAAAGAAACACAATCCAAATAACTATGATATAGTCTATTTAGATGAGTGTCACAGTTTATTAGAAAGTCATGAAGTATTCTTATCTAATTTTAAAGGTAAGATATTGGGATTAACAGGTACACCACCTAAAGATGATTTCTCTAGTAAAGCAATAATGGTAAATAAATATTGTCCTATCAAGTATAAATTTACTGTAGATCAAGCAACAGACTCAAACATCTTAAATAATTATAGAATAATAGTTCATCAGTTACAGCTATCCAAGCAACCAACCTTAAAGAAAACTAAAAAGAATGGTGGGTACTGGTATACTACTGAACTAAAAGATTACAATTATGTAAGCTCAAGAGTAGCAGAAGCACAATCACCTAAACAAAAACAGTTTGCTGCTATTATGAGGATGAGAGCACTGATGGAATATAATACTAAAGAACTATATGTTAAGTCATTAACTACTAAACTAAAGTCTAAATGTATTATATTTGCAAATACCCAAAAACAAGCAGATAAGTTATGCAAGCATAGTTATCACTCTGGAAATAAACTATCAGAAGATAATTTAGAGTTATTTTCAGATGGTAGAATAGACCAGTTGTCATGTGTCTTGCAATTATCAGAAGGTGTAAGTATACCTAATTTAAAAGAAGGTATTATTATGCATGCATACGGTAATGAAAGAAAGTCCTCACAGAGGATTGGAAGGCTTTTAAGGTTAAACCCTTCAGATACTGCAACATGTCATATACTATGCTATAGAGGCACACAGGATGAAGTCTGGGTAGATAAAGCTCTTAAAGACTTTGATGAAACAAAAATTAAATATTATAATCCTTTAAAAAATTAAAACTATGGAAACACTACTTGTAGTAATAGCAATCATTGCAGCAACATCTGTAATTGCAGGAATATTCGTCTATGGATATTACTTAGGCATTAAAGCAATAAAAACCGAACTTAATGAACTAACTGTTAGAGAAATGTTAGTTCATAAAAGAGAAAAGTTTAATTCTTTATAGCAATAAAAAAATGTGTAAACCAACCATCAAATGTAGTAGATGTGGAAAATTATTTTGTGGTGGATTTGACTATAGAATACATTTTGATATACATATGGAGGAGTGGTATAATACAGAAAATAAACAAGAATATATTAAAAAAACAACACAATGGGAAAAATGAAAGAATTATTTATAGCAAGACAAGAAGAGCTTGAGTATCAAGGATCACACGATGCAATGATACACAGCTTATCTAGAAAAGCAATAGAAGAATATATAAACGAAGGTGAAACACCTTGTCCTAACTGCAATCAAACATCCTTATTACGTAATGAATCAAACGCTAAGTGCACTGAGTGTGCTCAAGAGTTTACTTATGTTGGTTCAGCTTTAAGATTCTTATGAGTAAGATATATAAAGAAAATATAGAATATTTAGATTTTGACGCAGAAGTAGAATATACTTTTGACCCGGGAGAACCTGAAGTGCATACAGAAACTAATGGGGATCCTGGTACACCAGGAACTGGACCATCTGTAGATGTACATCGGATTTGGGTAGAACTAGAAAGCAATGAAGGATGTTCAGCAGTGGTAGACATATCTTCCGTATTTTATGAAACATCTATTGAAGAACACATATTAGAAAAGTATCATGAATAAAGTAGAAATAAGAATAGTTAATGGAAAAACATATAAATTTGAAAATGGTAAATGGATTAATGAAAGATCTAGAATAGAATTAGATCCTCATGACCCAGATTACCGTATAATATGGAATATAAAAACAATATAATATGGCAAAGAAAAATAAAAAATATAGACAGTATAGATCAAGACAAGGTAGATCAGATGATCAGTATGCAACTTCAGTAGCAATTTTTGCGGCATCAATTGTTGGACTTACACTGTTATTACTTTTAGCTATTATAATATGAAGGATAATTTATTTATAAAAGCATCTATTAAAGATGGAGAATTACATTTTCCTATAAAAGCTGTAGGTACTAGGTTTAAGAAATTTTTAAATC
>Ga0307992_1001797_pt1 | contig 12512 bp, 14 predicted proteins | sample EllFjometagen133_FD_203162 | JGI IMG/M metagenome (GOLD analysis project Ga0307992, IMG submission 203162) | Marine microbial communities from Ellis Fjord, Antarctic Ocean - #133 | ecosystem: Environmental > Aquatic > Marine > Unclassified | place: Southern Ocean | collected 2014-10-08
CATTATTTCGCAAGCAGGAATAAATCCTTCTTCAATTTGAGGCACAAGCCGTTGAGAAACTATTCCCAAAAGAGATCCTGTTAATTGGGCCCGAATTTGATTTTGTTGAAAAGAAGGGAAAACATCAACAATTCTATTAATAGTTTGACTAGCTGAATTTGTATGGAGTGTAGCAAAAACTAAATGCCCTGTTTCAGCTGCTGTTATGGCAGTGGCTATTGTTTCTAAATCTCTCATTTCTCCAACCATAATTACATCAGGATCTTCTCTCAAAGTAGACCTTAATGCCCGAGAAAAACTTAATGTGTCTTGGTAAACTTCTCTTTGGTCTATAATAGATTTATTATCTTTAAATACATATTCAATTGGATTTTCTATCGTAATTATATGCTCCTCTCTATTGTTATTAATCTCGTTAATTAAACAAGCTAAAGTTGTTGACTTGCCCTGTGAAGAAGCACCAGTAATTAAAACAAAACCTTGTTTTGCTTCACTAAATTGATGCAAAATAGTTGGAAGATTTAATTCCTCAATGGTTCTAATTTCTGAAGGAATTAACCTAAGGGCAATACTGATTGTTCTTCTTTGAAAAAAGACATTTACTCTAAAACGAGCAACATTGCCAAGATCATAAGCAAAATCTATTTCTTTTTCTCTCAAAAGTTTTTCCTTTTGCCTAATATCCATCAAAGCGAAAGCTATACCTTCTGAATTTTTAGAAGTTATTATTTTTTCTTTTTCTAACTTAATCAGCCTTCCCGTTATTCTCAAAATTGGTTTATGCCCAACTGAGATATGTAAATCAGATGCATTTTTCTCAATAGCAATATTCAAAAGTCTTTTTATTTGAATCTCGTAATTCATAAATTATAATTTTATTTTTCCTCAGTTACTCTCATAACTTCTTTAATGGTAGTAATTCCTTTTAAAACCTTTAATACGCCATCTTCTTTCATTGATACCATATCCTGATTCCTGGCTTCTTCTAAAATTTTTATTTTATTAGGATTCTTAACAACTATATTTGACAAATTATCCGTCATTTCTATAACTTCAAATATTCCTATTCTTCCCGAATACCCTTTATTACTACACTTTTCGCATCCATTAGATTCAAAAATATAGAGAGGATCTGGAATTTTAATTTTTCTTTGCATAGAAATCGGCATTTTTCTAATTGTATCAAGAATAAATTTTTTATCTTCTGCAGACGCTTTTACTTTTTTCTTGCAAAAAGGACAAAGTTTTCTGACTAATCTTTGACTTAAGGTAATAGCTAAACTTGCCGGAACTAAAAACGGTTTTATCCCCATGTCAATGAGTCGAGGGATAACATCTGAGGCATTATTGGTATGTAAAGTTGAAAGAACTAAATGACCTGTTAAAGCTGCATGAACTGCCAGTTCTGCTGTTTCCTGATCTCTAATTTCACCAACCATAATAATATCTGGATCTTGCCTCAAAATCTGACGTAATCCCTTAGCAAAAGTATAACCAATTTCAGGTCTAACTTGAGATTGATTAATTCCAGCCATAAAATATTCTACAGGATCCTCTAAAGTTACTATATTAACTCCTTCTTTATTCAATATTTTTAAAATAGAATATAATGTTGTTGTTTTACCAGAACCAGTAGGGCCAGTAATTAAAATCATACCAAATGTTTTACCAAGTGCATTTTCAATTTTAATAAGGTTCTCTCTTTCTAAACCTATTTTTTGTAAAGACTTAATCCCTTTTTCAGGGTCAAGCACCCTTAACACAACTTTTTCTCCTAAGGTAGTTGGAAAAGTAGAAACACGAAAATCAATGTTCTCTTCATTGATTTGAGCTGAAAAACGACCATCTTGAGGAATTCTTGTTTCGTCAATTTTTAATCTACTGAGAATTTTTATACGAGCTACAATTGATGGATGAATCTGTAAGGGTAAAAACAATGTGGGATATAAAATACCATCTAATCTATAACGAACTTTTAAATTTTCTCTTGTTGGTTCAATGTGGATGTCTGATGCTTTGCCCTCAACAGCTTGTTTTAAAACTACATTCACCATTTTTATTACTGGAGCGTCTTCTGTTAATCTTTTAAATTTCATTTTTTCTCCGGGCACTAACTTTCCTTCTTGTTTTATTTGAGTTCCTAATATCTCTAACGCTTTTTTCATTTCTCTTTGCGGAGCTCCATATTTTTCAATACATTTTTTAAAATTTGATAAAGAAATTAAATAATATTTATAAGAAAGCTTATTCTGTCTAGCTAAAAATTTTAAAGCTTCTTTCGCTTGATTATTTTCTGGATAAACCATTCCAACCTCAAAACCCTCTTTTGTTTTTTTAAGAGGAATCATTTTATAGTATTCAGCTGATTCTCTAGGAATTAATTCTAAGACTTTTAAAGGAATTTTTGAGACAATAACTTCTTTAAAAGGAATTTTTAATAGTTTACTTTTTAATTCAAACAAATCCTTTTCTGGAAGGATATTCTCTTTCAAGATTATTTCCTCAACTGTCCCTTTCTTTTCTTTAACTTGATTCTCTATATCGGAAACTTTATCTTTTTTTAAAATTTTCTGTTTTATTAATGCTTTAATTAAATCCATATCTTAAATAATAATCAAATACGTTTTATTTTTAATATGAATCAAAAGGATTCTCACGACCACTTACTTCTGATTCAGCAACGTCTTCAAAAAGTATTAGATCTTCAAGTTTAGTATTTTCTAATGTTTCGTAATTGATTCCAATATTTTTTAAAACTCCCGAAAGACTTGGACTAAAAGTATTGTCTTTTAAAACAACTTCTTTCCAAATAATAAATAGTCCAATTACTATCAATATTAGAATTAAATACAGCAAAGTTTTATTTTTTGAATTTTCTTCTGCCATAAATTAAATATTTTATTAATTATACGAAGAGACCTTTAATAACAAAATAAAGTTTAAAACTCCTTCGTCTATCTTTACTAAAACATTTTCCGTTTCAATCATGCGAGAAGATTTTTCAATTGATTCAAGAAATGTTTTAAAAGAACTATATGAACCTATTAAGCTGATGTTTACATAGTTTTCTTTAATATTCTGTTTTGGTGTCTCTGTTCCTGGAGAAACATTGGTTTCTTTTGCTGAAACCGTTGCTAAGCCAGCAGTTTTCAAAAACATTCCATTTTCGGCACTCGTTTTCTGAAGATAATTGAACAGGGAAGGAGAGAAATAATTATCTGGTAAAGCTGAACTAACTTTATTTAAACTTTCCTCATAATTTTTTAATTTATTGAACGTATCATCTATTTTCTTATGATAATTTCCTATAGATAAAATTTCTTGATTTCTAGTTTCAAGCTCTTTTTCAAAATTATTAAAATTATAAAACTCAGGCAGAACAATATAAACACTGACTAACAAAATAATAAAAAATAAGATTGGAGATATAAAAGATTTATTCATTTAGATTTAAATATCTTAGAATCAAGAGAGAATATTATCGTAAAATCTACTTTTCCCTCTTTGTTCAAAGAAATATTAGACATATCTAGACCTTTAACTAAATCACTTTTCTGAAGATTTAATATTTGTTTACCTAGGGTGTCAAAATTTTCTGTTTCTCCTCTTAAAGAAACATCGTTTGTTTTTGTATTAAAATTTAATTCTAAAAACTTAACTTCTTTGTTCGAAGATTCATTAATAAAAGCTAAAAAATTTGAAGCAATTTTATGATTTTTAAAAACCTTTGAAAAATCGCTAATCTTTTTTTGGGCATCAAAAATATATTTTTCTGTTCCACTGTCTTTTTCAGAATTAATCTTAACTATTTGATTTTCGGCATCTTTTATCTTTGACTGAATAGAATGATTTTTATACTTTAAAAAAGCATAAACTCCTCCTAAAATAATTAGGAGTATTAATGATAGTAAAAACAATTTATTAATAATAGAAGATGCTTTTACTCTTTCTTTTGGTATTAGTTCTTGGACCATAAATTTATTTTCCTACTCCTCTTAAAGCCAGCCCAAGGGCTATGGCAAATGAAGGACCTATTTCATCTAAACGGTCTTCCAAAAGAGGAGGATAGGAAATGTTAGAAGTACGAAAAGGATTAGAAGATTTAATTTGTTTTTTTAAAAAAACTTTAAAATATTCTTTCAAACCGGGGATACAAGCTGCCCCACCTACAAATATTATGTCTTCAACTTTTTCCCCGTTAGATTGATAAAAACCATGACAAACACTTTCTACTTCTTTAAAAATAGCATCTATTTGTGGACGCAAAGCAAGAAAGATATCTGATTTATTTGGATTTAATCCAAAACTTTGTTTCATCCTTTCCGCTTCTTGCCAGCTAACTTTTAAAGAATCAACTAAAGCTTTACTTAAGTTGTTGGCCGAAATATCAAAACTATGACTTTGCTCTAATAATTTATTTTTTACAATATTAATAGTAGTACTTTTATAACCAATATCAACTAAACAAACTGGATTTTTATTTTCGGCCGTATTGATTGAAGATCTCATTGAGGCAAACACTTCTGCTTCTAGCCCTTTAAGATTAAGATTACATAAAATTGCTAATTTCTGATATTGTTTAATAACCTCATTAGGTACAGCAACTAATAATATACGATGTTCTCTTATCTCGCCAATGTTTTTTTTATCTTTAAGCAATTCCCAATCAAATGTAACCTTTGATAATGGTAAAGGAACATGGTGACGAGCCTCAAACTCTATTGCCTTTGGTAACTCAGATACTGACATTGATGGTAATTCAAAGGTAGTAAAGAAAGTAGAAAAATCAGGGATAGAGAGAAAAACATTTTTTTCTTTAATCTTCGCTTTTTTCAATAACTCTTTTATTATTTCCGAAATTTTATCACTTAATAACAAAAGATTTTCATCTCCAAAAACCTTAAAAAGAGAATCCTCTTCAGAAGGGACTTGAAACTCAATATAATTTTCAATTTTAGTTTTTTTACCAATACGAGAAACTTCAACAATTTTGATAGAGAAAGTTCCAATATCTATACCTATACAATTCTTGGAAAACATTTTTGTGATACCCAATGCCATAGTTTTATTGTTTTATAACTTGCTTTTATACTATTGTATATAATAACATAAAAGATGTAAACAAACTATTCTATATGTTTAAAAAACTTTCTAAAATATTTAAATTTATTAAATATAAAAATATTATTCTGGATACATTTTTCCCTCGCTTTTGCCTTAATTGCCAAAAAGAAGGGGACTGGATTTGTTCTAACTGCCTAGCAACCATTGATATATTAGAATATGAATATTGCCCTTTTTGCATGCAAAGGGTATCTGAACAAGATATTTGTATTAAACACCAAAATAAAAATCTGGATAAACTTTTTTTTGCTGTTTCCTATAAAAACCTTTTGATAAAAAAAGCTATTAAAAAATTCAAATATCCTCCTTTTTTAAGAGAACTAACTCCTTACTTTTGTTATCTAATAATATCACATTTTCTCTTAACAAAAAACAAAACAATATTAGAAAATAATGCTCTTTTAATTCCCGTTCCTATTTCTTCTTTTAAAAAAAGATGGCGAGGATATAACCAATCAGAAGAGATTGCCCAACAACTTTCTACTTCTTTAAAAGTACCTATTTTAATAAATAACCTTATAAAAATTAAAAAAACTAAATCTCAATCTAGTCTTTCTAAATTAGAAAGAATGGAAAATATTAAAAATGTTTTTAAAATAAAAAATGCTTTAGAGATTCAAGGCAAAGAAATATTTTTAGTGGATGATGTTTTTACTACTGGAGCAACCATGGAAGAGTGTGCTCGGGTTCTAAAAAATGCTGGAGCAAAAAATGTTTTCGGAGTTGCAATCGCTCGTGAAGAAATTAATTAATTCTACTTTCTTCTATAATGGTTTCCTCTGTCGTTTCTTTTCTCAACTTTATTTCTTCTGTAATCTTTCTTTTTTTCCATGTCCCTCTAGAAAAATAAATTATAGTTACTAGAGTGGCGATTATATTAGCAATTGGAAAAGCTATCCAAATCCCTATTTCATTAAGATAAGTATAACTAGAGAGAAAATAAGCAATTGGGAATCTTAAAAACCATAAAGAAAGGATAGATAATATCATTGAAATTAATGTATTCCCTGAGCCTCTAAATGCTCCGTTTAAAGCCATTTGAACTCCAATAAATCCAAAGGTTAAAGACATCAACTTAATAAACAAAGCACTTGATTGAATTGTATCTATCTCTCCGGGAATAAAAATAGTTGAGATTTGCTCTGCGAATAAAAACATAATTATTCCTATAATTGTTAAAACAATAAAACCCGTAAAAGAACTTAATTTTGTAATTTTTTCAGCTCTTTTTATTTTTCCTGCTCCAATGTTCTGTCCCACAAGAGTTGAAGTCGCAATAGATAATCCTAAGGCCGGAACAATAACAAAACTCAATATTCTAGTCCCAATCCCATATGCTGCCAAAGTGCAAGTCCCAAAAGCTGTAACTAAAAAAGTCATAACAGTCATTCCTAATGCTCTTGTAGAGTGTTCTATAGAAGCAGGAATTCCTATTTTAAACATTTTTTTTATTAAACCAAAATCTGGTTTTAAATCATCCAAACGAAGTTGAATTTGATGATTTCCTTTTATCAAAATAAATATTCCAATAACTGCTGCCAACCCCTGTGTTCCGACAGTAGCAACTGCTGCTCCCGCAACACCAAAACTAGGAATAAATTTATAACCAAAAATAAACAAAGGATCAAGAATTAAGTTCAACAAAACTGTCCCTAAAACAATATACATAGGAGTCTTAACGTCTCCAACCCCGCGCATTAAAGACTGAAAAACCATATAGGCAAACATAAAAATCATACCTAAGAAGGAAATCTTCATATAAATAATCGCTTCTGAAAAAACATTTGGTTCTACTCCCATTAAATTAATAAGATGAGGAGATAAAAAATAACCAATAATGGAAAGGACAGCAGAAACAATAATAACCATTAATAATGTTTGATAAGTAATATGATTTATCGTCTTTTGGTCTTGTTTCCCTTTGTATTGAGCAACAAGTATTGTTCCAGCCATTGCTAGCCCTCCCCCAAAAGAAATAATAAGAAAAATAATTGGAAAACTTATAGAAACAGCTGCAACAGCAACAGTCCCGAGTCTTCCCACCCAAAAAGTATCAGTTATTTGATAAGCTGTTTGTAAAATATTTGCTAAAATAATAGGGATTGACAATCTTACAAGTGATTTTAGAATAGGTCCCTCTGTTAAATGATTTGTTTTCTGCATAATAATATGTCGTTTAATAGTTTTTAAAAACAATAAAAGAACAATAATGTTCTTTTGCCAAAAGTAATAATATCTCTTAGAGCGGAGGGGGCGAGATTCGAACTCGCGAGTCCGTTAGGACGCCGGTTTTCAAAACCGGTGGAATAAGCCGCTATCCGACCCCTCCAGACAAATCAAAACTATAGAAACTATAAGTTTAATTTAGCAAAATAAATAACTATTTTCAACCTTATTTTTTTTATTTCTTAATAAATACATTTTATATTTACAAAGTTATTTTCTTTAAAATATAAAGCCCTTAATTGTATCTAAAAAAGGGCTTTTTGCGACATTAAAATCAAAATATAAAGATTAATGATGACTTTTCAGGTCCTGTGCGGGAGAACAGAATGCATTTTTAAGCACTTTTTCCACAACTTTTGGGTGCTCAATTAACCACTGCATCCTATCTTTTGAAATTTTAGGCATTTTCCCAATAACTACAGCAATAAGACTTGCCGTTTGCTTGTCGTAACTGGTTTGTACTTTCATAGAGTTTTCTCCTTTTACTAGAGGACTACTTAAGCAGTCATAGCCAGAAAATACCAATTAATGTTAGTATTTTTTGGCTACAACCGCTTTTTTGTAAATATTCTTATATTTAAAAGAACAATTATTATGTTAATAGTTATACATCGAAATATCAAATTTGTCAAAAAATATATTTATAAATTTTAATTAATCCTTAAAAAAATTAAATTAATAATTTCTAATTTATTAAATTATATAAAAGAATTAATTATTCTAAAATTCTTTAATTTATTTTTAGCTTTTATTTTCTTTAAGCATCCAAAACATAGATGTAGAAATTATGTCTGCTATCGCCATTAAAACAAACACTATTTTTAACCCAACAACTGCTATGACATAGCCACCAGCCATCATTGTCAATGCTGATATAGTCCCAACAACCATATAATATTTACCTACGTCTCTCCCTCTGCTCTTTTTCTCAGTAATATCTCCTAAAAATGACGTATGCGCTGTAGCTTCTAGCCCCGCTAATATACCACTAATAATTTGTAAAACATATAATTGCCAAATTTGGGAAATAAAAAGGAACAATATAACTGTAATAGCATGTCCATATCCTTCTAATATTAGAAGTGGTTTTCTTCCAAAAATATCAGAATATTTACCAGCATAATAGGCAACTATTGATTGAGCCAATAACAAGAGCCCCATAGCTATCCCAAAATTTTCTAATCCCCCTCCTTTATCCTGGACAAAAAGAATATAGAATGGACCAAATATTCCTGCGATAAAAGAGCTGATAATATTGGCCGTTAAAAATATTTTATAATTTTTTTTATTATAATCTGTCATTTAACAAAGCTTAATTAAAATTTGTTAAAAGCTTTCACGAGCAACATTTTTAATTCTTTCATTGATTATTGTGCTATCAAAATTCTTTATTCGCTCCTGTAAATTTGAAGGAAAAATGTTTTTTATATCATCTGAATATAATGAACCATCTCTTGGAAGAACATAAGAAAATTTCTGCAAATCATAAAATGATAATTCGTTAGGATAATCAATCTTTACTGGCCCTGACATTCCACTTTTTTCTTTAACTTCTTCCCCATCTATTATAAATTCACCACAACGCAACCAAAGATAAAAAGGAAATAATTCATTCTCAGAATTTAAATTTTCAAAAATACAAAAGTTACGACTATCATCTACTGTTTTCCAACTAAAATGTTCTTGTGACAAAAAATAATCTTTAATGGCTTTGTCTAATTGATTATTACCAAGAGTAAATATTGATTCGTCTATTTTTAGAATATTCTTTTCTGCTTGCAAAATAAAAAACCTGTGTCCAATAATAACTATCAAAATCAATAAAAATAAAATTAATAATATTTTTCTATTCATATACTCTTGGTTCAAGAATAAAGATCTAAGTTCTTAAGCTTATTGGCGGAGAGGGTGGGATTCGAACCCACGCGAGGAAAACCTCAACACATTAGCAGTGTGTCGCTTTAGACCGCTCAGCCACCTCTCCAATGTTTGTTATACTAACATCAAAATATTGATAAATCAAATTGAAAAATAGCTATTTTTATGATACTTTAAAGCCAATGCCCTCGTAGTTTAACGGACAGAATACTAGCTTGCGGAGCTTGCGATAGAGGTTCGATTCCTCTCGAGGGCACCAGATTTTTGTCCGACTATTGGACGCAAAAGACTTACAAAATCGGCAAGATGTAGTATCTTTATCAAAATTAATCAAACAGCACTTTAAAATCTGAAAACGAAAGGAGGCATAACAATGTTTATTTATATCGGAGGTATACCAGGCGTTGGTAAAACAACAGTAGTTACGGAGACCGAAGAACTTGCACGAAAGCGTAAGATCAAAATGGAGAAAATCAAGGGATCGCCAATACTTTGCGAGCTAGCTGGTGTGGTCACTGTCGCAGAGTTGCGGGCGCTACCCGAAAGCGTGCGTCGAACACTACGCCCAGAGATGAATCGACAACTCTACGAACTTGACCGCAGAGATCCCGAGGTCATCCGGCTTGCTGATGGACATTTCGTATACTTCGATATCGAAGGAAAAGAGTACGGAGTTCGTCAAATACAGCCTTGGGATAAGGAACAAATGATTGCGATGGCGGTCATTGTTGCGAGTCCCAATACCATCCTGCGTCGTCGCCTTGAAGACAAAAACGATCGGCATGACCGCAAGCGTAACCTTGATTTCCTAATTCGGGAACAAAGAATGGAGATTGATGTTGCTGTCTCACAATCCTCGGAACTCTGCATGCCACTTTGCTTCGTGAGTAATGAAGGTCGTGAAAATCCAACGGCCTCGGAGATGCTTCTATCTTTCTGTATCCACCAAGCACTATGTCGCAAAATACTACGTGCTTAATGGAATGCGATAAAGGCGTCCCCCTATAACCCACCACGCGGAAACGTGCGGTGGGTTTTTATTTGAATACACAATTTTCCTCTTCTATACCGTGGGCTTTTCTGTAATCTTCCCACAGTCCAAGATATGCTCTGACAATTCTGGGCCGATTTGAAAGATTAAATTCGTTGAGATATTGCTCTATTTTTTTCGGTTCGCCCTCAAATTCAACAAAAAAACCAAAAGGGAGCTTATCGAAAGAGATGGTAATATCATCCTTAAAAACATTTTTTCGCTTCTTATCAAAAATAATTTCTTTACTAAAACCCAAAGATTTTAGTATCTCCCTTAAAGTTTCAATATTTTCTTCCTCTCTCACTTTTACCTCCATTTCTTCTCTCTCAAAAAATTGAGCATTTTCTTTTGTTTTCCTTTTTACAGTTAAGATAATCTCTTTTTTCTCTCCTTCCACATATTTAATTCTTGGAAAAATCCCTTCCTTGATATTTGAAAAATCTTCTTTGAAATAGCCAAAAGTTCTTTCAAAATTAAAACTGGCGGAGCTTCCGGTAAATTTGCTAAATTCTTCTGGTGTTAATTCAATTTTAACTTCTATTTCTTTTTTCATGTTTTTCTTCTTTTTCGTGATCATAATACGTCGGATATTTTTCAGACATCGGAAACTTATATTTTGTTTGGTCTTTTACCCCCGCTTCTTTATATCCTCTTCGCCTATCCCAACAAGTAGGACAATCGCCACATTCAACATCAAAGGATTTAACGCAGGTTCTCGCTTTGTGTAATGGCACCCCGTTTTCATAAGCCCATTTTATAAAAACATCCTTATCAAAATAATTTCCGAACTCCGTTTCTATGGGCAATGATATAAACTGCCAAGACCAATCATTCAATATCTGACAAAATAATATATTCATTAATCTAACCCAAGTTTGAGAACAATGGTACGAAAAATCCGAACTCATATTAGAAGCGAATACAGTTTTTATTTCAACGCCGTTTGCTTTTAAGGAATAGCCATATTCCATTCCAGTTAAAAACACTATTGGCCCTCTCGCTGGATAAGATATGTTATGTCTTAACGGAATATCGTCTACCATCCTTTTTGTTTTTCTCAATAAATCCTTATACTCCGCCCCGGGGGTCATAGCGGTTATCTCTTTATAATTGTGATAAAGTTTTGGAAATTTTCTCTTATAAAATCGGTTGAAATAATCTACCGCTTTCTTTTCATGCTTGTAGTTGGACTGGCCCCTGTTTATGAAAAATGGATAAACATTCAAACCGAATTCTTTTAACAGTATTCCTATATTAGCAACAGAATCTTGACCGCCAGACAAACAAGCAACGATACTCTCGCCTTTTTTTGGCATTTTAACAACATATCCTCTTTTGCCTTTTAAGATACCGTCGTATATCTTAAGCAGATTAGCATCTTCATTCTCTTTACTTTCAAACTTTATTTTCCCTCGATTATTCAGTATTTTGGTCATAGTGTTTATATAGTTTGATTATTCCCTTCGCTTCCTCAATGGTTTCTTGGTAAATATGAGCGTCCGTCAAAAATCCGTCTAATGGACCAACCCAAATTTGGATTTTTAATTTTTCCTTTAATCGCCCAGCCACTTCCTTTGATAAAAGGGAAATTGCGGCAAAATTACCACAAGCTTTTTGATATGCATCTATGGATCTCGCATTAAACAACGTGTTCATGTGATATCCTCTTTCATCACTAATCTTAATAAGTCTAAATTGAATGGTAGTTATACAAGGCAAATAATCATCTTTTGGTCTTTCTAATGTTCTCTGATAGTCCTCTTGTCTCACGAAGCTCATGATTGCCTTTTTTGATTCTGGAATTTCGGCCAATCTTGCAACAACAAAATCTAACATTCTCCAATCTTCTAATCTCGCGTAATAACTTTTACTGCCAACACTAAAAGAAGGCACAACATCAAAGTCGTGCATTATTTTTTCATTAAATGTGAGGTTAATTATTTCGTCAACGTTCTTTTTGTTCCCATATTTTCCAATAAGAGGATCAGGAAAAGACTGCGTTGCCGATTTTATGCGAATATTTTGCAGGCTTAACCTTTTTCTACCTTCATCTTCCGTAAGTACTCCGTTTTTACTGATTGCTTCAATTAAACTTAACCAGGCGCCACCTATCGTCTCACCATAAATATTCCATCCAAATGGTTCTAATTTAACATACATAGTTTTAATTTTATGGAAAACAATTACTTAAGATAAAGATACTACATCTTGCCGATTTTGTAAATCTTTTGCGTGGCGAGTTTAAACAATC
>Ga0307992_1001798_pt1 | contig 12511 bp, 11 predicted proteins | sample EllFjometagen133_FD_203162 | JGI IMG/M metagenome (GOLD analysis project Ga0307992, IMG submission 203162) | Marine microbial communities from Ellis Fjord, Antarctic Ocean - #133 | ecosystem: Environmental > Aquatic > Marine > Unclassified | place: Southern Ocean | collected 2014-10-08
GTGCTTAACTCAACATTGGTGATTCCTGTAGCTGCAACTGTAATTGCGATAGCTATTACAAACAACACCTTAAATGGCCATTTGTATATTACTTTACTTAATAATTTTTTCATGTTTCCTCCTTGAATGTTAGTGCTCACTATCACAGTATACAGATGTCCACAAGTTTTGTCAATTAAAAAGTCTAACTATTTTTATAATCACTTACTACGCCAAGCAAAATGTTTATGTTGCTATAACTCAAATTTTCATCTTATCATATTAAGTTATTTTAAAGTGCTTTTGTATATTTATTTCATTTTCAGTTGATATTGATTGTTCAACTTATATAAATCAAAAAGAGCAATCCTCAATGGATTGCTCTATATCAAATCTAAATTATTGTTTTATCAATCTCTATTAGATAATGCAAAAGTTTATAAAAAGAATTTATGAAAAAATATTAGATCGTACATGTGATATTTTAAATTATTGTTTTTCTAACGAGCTTCGACAAATAAGCTTTAGATCAAATATCTGTGATTCAACGTCTTTACCATTTTCAAGTTTATTAACCATCATATCTGCAGCTGATTTAGCCATTTTACTAAGAGGTATTTTTACACTAGATAATTCAGGTGCTAATGTACTAATATAACTAGAATCATCATATCCTACTAATAGTAAGTCTTTTGATAGTGTGAGATTTAATTCTCTTAAGACTCTAATAGTTATAAATGCTAATTCATCATTAATACATGCGATACCATCTATAGTTTTATCTTTTTCTATAGTTTCTTTAATAATTCTATAGTTTTCTTGAGGTACTAAGCTTGTTTTGACTTTAGTTATTGTGAAATCTTTATCTTTTTGGATTATTTGTTCATAACCCTTGTTTTTGTTAACGACTGAGTAGAAATAGTCAAGGCCAGTAATATAGAGTATGTTTTTACACTGTTTTTCAATTAGAGTATTTAAAACCAATTTAATACCTTCTCTGTGATTACAAATCACACTTGGAACAGTTTCGTCTATCTTACCATCAATGGTAATTAATGGTATGTGATTTATAGCTTCAAAGTTAATTTTTTCAGTACTAGGAGATATATAGATTATACCTTCTGCTTGTAATGAATTTAGTAGTCCAAAGTAATATTCCAAATAAAAAATTTTCCCTCTAGTATTACATAAGAATATTGTATATCCTGATACTTGTAAATTAAGTTCTAGTTGGTCAATCATATCGACATAGAATATATTTTTAATATCTGGAACAATTATTCCTATTATTTTAGATTTAGAGGTTGATAGACCTTTTGCTAGATGATTAGGAACATAGTTATTTTCATCCATAATCCTCATTACTTTTCGTTTTGTTTCTTTACTTACTTCTAGACTTCCAGTTAATACTCTTGATACAGTTGATTTAGATACTCCAGCGATTTTAGCTATTTCTTTTATTGTCATTATTTATATGCCATTATTTTTGTTACAGCAGCGAAAACATCTGATGCATTAGGAATCCAAGCATCTTCTAAAGATGCTGAATATGGAATGTGTGTGTGAGGTGGGATAACTCTTACTACAGGCGCTACTAATTCTCCAAATGTAACTTCTGTAACTTGTGCAGAGATATCAGCTGCCATACCACATCTTGGATATGACTCATCTACAATTACCACTCTTTTTGTTTTTCTAGCTGATTTAAGGATTGTATTTAAATCTAATGGAGAAATCGTTCTTGGATCGATTATTTCACATGAAATACCTTCTTTTGCTAGTTCAACGGCAGCTGCTTCAGCTTCCCAAACCATTCTTTGTAAAGCTACAATAGTTACATCAGTACCTTCTCTAACTACTTTAGCTTCTCCAAAAGGAATTTCATAATATTCTTCCGGAACTTCTGTTTCTCTTACATACGATTTTTTATGTTCTAAGAATACAACTGGATCGTTATCTTTTATTGCTCTATTCATTAAACCTTTTGCATCATATGCATTTGAAGGTATAACAACTTTTAAACCAGGAATTGATACAAACATGTTGTATAAAACTTGTGAATGTTCAGCTCCTGTACGGTATCCACCACCCACAGGTGTTCTTAGCACCATAGAAATAGGTTTTTTACCACCGTAAAGATAGAATAATTTAGCTGCTTGATTATATAATTGGTCATAACAAACACCAATAAAATCTACATACATTAATTCAACGATTGGTCTTAGACCTGCAAAAGCAGCTCCAACAGCCATTCCAATGAATCCTGTTTCAGAAATCGGTGTATCTATTACTCTTTTTCTACCAAATTTTGTAGCTAAACCTTTAGTAACACCATAAGCACCGCCTAAACTATCTACAGCACCTTCGAAATCATTACCAGCCCCTCCAGATAGGTCTTCACCCATGATATATACATTTTCATCTCTTTCCATAGATTGAGAAATTGCTTCATTAATTGCGTCTTTTGTCATTAATTTTCTAGTCATGATTTTTCTCCTAATACTTATCTGCATATGTATTTAAGAACATATCAGAGATTTTTGGTAAATCTGAATCAAATGCAAATTGAAGAGCTTCTTCAATTTCCTTTTTAACTAAAGCATCAATGTTACTTAAATCTTCTTGAGTTAAAAGGTTTTGAGATAATACTCGATCAGCAAATTTTTTTAATGGATCTTGGCTATTATAATATTCAACTTCTTCAGCTGGTTTATAATTTTGAGGATCCCCAACCCATTGACCACCATAACGGTAATTATCAAATTCAATAAAGAAAGGTCCTTTACCGCTTTTAATGTATTCAACAGCTTCTTTTACTACATTATAACATTCAAAGAAGTCCATTCCAAATACTTTTTTTGCGGGAATATTGTATGCTTTTGCATATTCACATGTAGATTGATGTGCTAAGTTGTTTTTACTGCTAGTACTCATTGCATAATGATTGTTGTCATTACATAACAAAACTGGTAAATTCATAACACTAGCTAAGTTCATTGATTCATGTGTAGCACCTTGAGGGATTGCCCCATCTCCGAAGAATACGGCAGAAACATTGTTTTTATTTTTATATTTACTTGCAAAAGCTGCGCCACAAGCACTTGGCAATCCAGCACCGATAATTCCAAATCCTGCAATCATGTTTAAGTTTTGGTCAACAGCATGCATATTACCTGCATTACCTTTACAAACACCAGTAATTTTACCACTGATTTCAGCTGTAAGTGCTTTTAGATCAACTCCTCTTGCGATAGAGTGTGCGTGGTTTCTATAAGTTGATGAAACATAATCATCAAGTGTTAAATTCATCATTACAGCTGTAACCCACGCTTCAGCACCACGATGCGTGTGCATTAACCCCATAAAAGGTCCGCGTCTATTAATAACTGCGTCTTCTACTTCAAGCTCATATTCACGAATAGTTTTCATTGTTTTATAAGCTTTTAACAATTCTTGTTTTTCCATTTTACTCTCCTCTAATTATGTCTTTTTGTATAACTAAGTGCTAATGCTAATACTAATACCACACCTTTTACAATGTTAACAGTATAGTACGGCATAGATATCATTGTTAAACCACTAATTAAGGATACAATGATGATTGTTCCTAAGAAAGTACCAATTGCATTTGCTTTATTAGCGTTTAAGAAAGATAATCCAATAAACGTTGAAGCTACAGCTTCCATTAAATATGAAGCACCAGCTCCTGGATTAGCTTGTCCCATTTTTGATGCTAGTAAAATACCACCAATACCAGCACAAACAGCAGATAATATATAAGCTAAAGCTTTATATTTTTTGATGTTTACACCTGATAATTCAGCTGCTTCTGGGTTTCCACCTATTACATAAATGTAACGACCTTGTTTTGTATGATTCAATAATATGTATGAGAAGATAACAACAAATAACATAATTATTATTATCCATGGCTCATGTCCTAGTTTTAGGAATGCGGCGGTGAATTCACCAGATGCTGTTTGTCCATTAGCCATAATCATATTTTTAGATACTATTTTACCACTTGAATACGATAATGCTAATCCACCGATAATAAACAGTGTTCCTAATGTTGATAACATATCAGGAATCTTCAGTTTAATAATAATGAAAGCATTTAGACACCCGGCAAGAATTACAACACCTAAAGCTACTAATATAGATGTTAGTAAACTAAATTCGTACCAGATAAACATTGAGGCTACTACAACGGCAGTAAGCGAAACAATAGATCCTGCCGATAAGTCAAATCCGCCTACGGCAACCGAGAAGGTTACCCCCATCGCAATAATTATTGTTATAGATGCTGATAAGAAGATATTAAAAACATTATCTCTTGATATGAATAATCCATTAGTAGCAATTGAGAATATAACAATAATTGCTAGTAATGCAATAATAATTCCGTATTTACTTAAAATTGAAAACATTTTTTTTGATGATAATTTCATTATTTTGTTCCTCCCACTGAATAAAGAAGTAATTCTTCTTCGCTAGTTTCATTTGTGATAAGTTCTTTTACTATTTTTCCATCATACATAACGCCTACACGGTCAGTAATTCCTAGTATTTCTGGAAATTCACATGTCGCATAAATAATGGATTTACCTTCAGCTGCTAAGCCTGAAATTAATTCATAAACTTCAACTTTAGCCCCAACATCAATTCCTTTAGTTGGTTCATCAAACACATATACATGAGAGTCATTTAATAACCATTTACCTATGGCTACTTTTTGTTGATTCCCACCTGATAAGTTTTTTACAAATGCTTGTGATGATGTAGTTTTGATATTTAAGTACTTGATTTGTTTTAAACTCGCTACTTCTTCTTGTTTTGGGCTTAAAAAAGTTCCTAGCTTTAAATATTTTGATAAAGAAGGTAGTGTTAAGTTATTTCTAACTGTTTCATGTACTAATACACCTTCTTTTCTTCTTTCTTCGGGGATTAAAGATAGTCCTGCCTTAACTGAATTATACGGGCTCTTAATCTTCATATTCTTACCGTTCACTTTAACAGTTCCACTGTGAAGTTTTTCTTTTCCAAACAACGCTTTGCACAGTTCTGTTTTACCAGCTCCCACAAGACCTGATATACCATATACTTCACCTTTTTTTACAGAGAATGTAACGCCATTTAATAAATCACTTGTAAAATCATTTACTTCAATAAGGAATTCATCATGTATCTTTGATTTTTTCTTTGAGTAAGCATTTGTAAACTTCTTACCTAACATATGATTAACAATTTGTTCAATTGTAATATTTTTAACTTCATCTTCAATAATAAACTTACCATTTCTAAGAATGGTTATGCTATCACAAATCTCAAAAATTTCCGGTAATCTATGAGATATAAATATTACTGCCATGCCTTGTTTTTTAAGATTATTAACAACTTTGAATAGTTCTTGAGTCTCTGTATCTGATAAAGGTGCTGTTGGTTCATCTAAAACAAGGAAGTCACAGTTTTGTGATACAGCTCTTGATATCAATATCATTTGCTTTTCAGACAATTTAAGAGAAGAAACTTTTCTTCTAACATCGATATTAACATTTAGTTTATCTAAGTAACTCTTAGCTGTTTTTCTAATTTGTTTCCAGTTTATTCGAGAACCTTTCATTAATACTATTTGATTCATAAGTAAATTTTCCGCTACGCTTAGCTCAGGAACTAATGCCGTATCAACTTCTTGATATACTATTTCGATACCTTGTTTCTTTGCGTCTTTAACTGATTTAATTTCCACTTTTTCATCATCAATTTCAATAGATCCCGTCCAATGGCTGTAAACACCACATAACACTTTCATTAATGTAGATTTACCAGCACCATTCGCACCAATTAATGCATGAACTTGTCCAGAATGAACTTTAAAGTCAACACTATCTAACGCTTTTACACCAGGAAATTCAATTGAGATATTTGTCATTTTTAAATGTTTCATTGATTACCTCTTTTCAACATCAATTAATTCTATATTCATTTGATTTGTAAGTTCTTCTAAAACTTCAACAACATCACTATGAACAAGAGCAAAATGGTGTTCTATTCCTTCTTTGAATATTATGTTGATAACTTTGTCAAAACCAGATACTAGTTGAATATCTGTTTGTACTCCAGCTAATTCTCTATCTGGATCAAAACATTCACCTAAAGCCACGAATAAGCGGAAGTTTTCTCTACCTTGAGATAGTTTACAAAGAGATGCTTTTCCAGTTTTCATAAGATACTGAACGCCAACACCAATACCATTTCTCATAGTAGGTTGTTCTGTGTAAATAATTTTACACCCTTTTTTAGCTAATCCCTTTGGACCTAACCCGCAGTGCCATAGTTTGATTCTTCCATTTTTTGATTTTCCTACTAAATCACCAAAAAATACTGGCTTATTAGTTATTTGATTCAGAATATACATTGTTGTTAAACCTGTGATATCTCCTTCACAAGAAGCCATGATACCTTCATCTATTAGTGTAGATATAACACCACAAGCTGAGACACCGTATAACTCTTGTAACTCAGGCCAACATTTTAAAGACATGCCATCTATTTTATTATGCCTAGCATAATCTAATAATGCTATTTCTATTCTTAAACTCTTTTTAACAGTTTCAACACTTATTTTATCTTCAATAATAACATCTAAGTTATTGAATCTTTCTTCCACTGCTTCCGAAGAAACATTTTTAGCCGCTTCTATTAAAGTAGCTATTGAATAATATTCAATCTCGACCCCTATTTCTTTTCTTAATCTTAGTTCATCCACACCTGATAAATAGAACCCAGGTACTCTTGAGCCAATAACTAGGAATTTTGCGTTATTTAGAGATTTTCTAACTTTTAAAGCTTTTAATGTTATATCTAATTTTTTAAAATCATTTCCTTGGTTAAATGTATCATAAATATAAGAAAATTGTTTATCCATTTGATATAAGAAACTAGTAAACATATTAATAGCAGTTAAAGAATTCATTGGTACAGTAGGAAAATCATTTACAATAGGATCATTAAATCCCCATAGTAAAAATGGAATATGTTCAAACTCCTTAATAAGTTTAACCATCCACTCACCTTTTGAAAAAGTACCTAATTGAATTACTAATAAATCCAAATTAGATTTCTTTAAATCAATAACATCTTGAGCAAAGCTTTCTTCGTCTATTATAATTTGATTGTTAGAAAATACACTATGATCCAAGTTCCCTATATATTCAATTGATTCTTTTAAATAATTGTTTGGTATGTCCGTTCTAAATGGACCAAATCCAATAGATATTACGCCTACATTTAATTTCATATTCTATTCTCCGATTTACACATTCTTATTTTTTCTTTGATTTTTTCTTCGATATTTTCATATACATTTTGTAGGTACATAAATGTATATATTTTTTCATCATTAAATTTGTCTTTAAATGAGTCTGTATAGCTAAAATCAATATCAGTAAAAAAATTGATTTTTGCGATACCTTCTTTGATAGCTGAGCCTATATCTTCTTTTGATAATCCTGAAGCTCCATGAAGGACTAATGGTATACATAATTTCTTATTAAGTATTTTGAGTAACTCAATATTTAACTTGGGAGTTTGTTTATATATACCATGTGAATTTCCAATAGCTATAGCTAGCATATCAATATTTGTTTCAGACAAGAATTTTCTAGCTTCTTCTAAATTAGTATATACATGATTTAATTCTTCTCCTTGTCCACCTTCTTTAACACCAAGAACACCTAATTCAGCTTCCAAATTTACAGTTTCGGGTAATTCTTTTTTCACATCGTTTGTCCCCTTTATATTTTCAAGTAATTGTAAATGACTTCCATCAAACATTACTGAAGAAAACCCAAGTTTTCCAGCATAAATAATATTTGAAATATCATCTCCATGATCTAAATGTATAGAATAATCAACATTGTAGTTTTTACCAATTGTTTTAATGATTTGTATTAGTTCTTTATAACCAAATGGTCTATTTTTAATTTGAATAGGAGCTATTTGTATTATTACTGGAGACTGTAATTCTTCACAAGCTCTAAATAATGCAAATATCGAGTCTAGTTCATTAACGTTTATGGCTGGTACTGCATAGTGATTTATGTACGCCTTTTGAACTAATTCATTAGTAGATACTAACATTATAAATTTGGAAAATGAGGGGCATTGGTCTTTTTAGACCATTGTTTCTTCATTTCTTCATCCATTTTACATATTGATAACCCAATTCCAGCCATTTCTTGAGTTGTTGTGAAAGTTCCGATTAAAGGTTTGTATACTTTAATACCCTTTTCTGTAAGTTTCGTTTCAATTGCATTATAGAAAATCATTAATTCCATCATTGTTGTAGAACCTAAATTGTTTACAATAACAGATACTTCGTCACCTTCACTAAGTTCGATATCACTTGTTAGTTCTTCTAGCATATCAAAAGCAATTCGGTCTGAACCTTTATCTTTATATGTTTTTCTTGCACTTTCACCATGTACACCAAGTCCTACAAGCACTTCTCCTTGTTCAAGTTCGAACATTTTTTCTCCAGTTATTGGTGATGAACCAGGTTGCCTTGCTGAACATATCGTTCTTGTGTTATCTCTAACATTTTCTATAAATGTTTTTATTTCTGCTAATGACTTCATCTCACTTGAATAAGATCCAGCCATTTTATATACAAATATTGTTCCAACGCTTCCTCTTCTTTCTTCATGAGGATAATCCTTAGGTGCAGAAGCAACGTCATCATATAGTAAAATAGAATCAACAATTAATCCATCATCTTCTGCCATATCGATTGCCATTTTAGAATTTAGTATATCTCCTGCATGAGCTGAAATAAGCACTATAACCCCATTTCCTGTATCTGCTTCTTTAATTGCATCTAATATGCCAAAAGGCCCTGGAGCTGCAAATAATCCACCATAAGCGTTACAATCTAACATATGCTCACCAACAAAGCCTAGACAAGCTGGTTCATGTCCTGAACCATTACCTATAATAATTCCAACTTTACCAGCAGTTTGATTAACTCTAGCTAAAACATTAGTTGATTCAACTTTTTTTATTCTGTCTGAAAATGCTTTTGCATAACCGCTAACTGTTTCTTCAACAATATTGTCAGGATCATTTATATATTTATTTACATAAGCCATTGTTAAATCCTCCTAATGTAATCATTGATTTTTTCTAATAAATAAGTAAATGATGTAGCACCTGCATCTTGATAGCCTATAGATTTTTCCATTAAAAATTTAGATCTACCTTTTCTAGCCATCATCGGTTTCGTTTCTTCCAAATACACTAAAGCAAATTTGTGTGCTGTATTCGTTAAACTACTAAATAGATAAGTATCTAAATCTAAAGTATTCAATTTCTCAGATAATGGATACATTACATCTACCATTGTTTTATCACCAGGTTTAGCACCACCAAAATCCATAATTTTCTTTGTGGCATTAGAAATACCATTTACAAAAGAAATTTTATTAAATTCGTTTTCTACTTTTATGCATTCCCCGAATTCGGTAAATATAATTCCAAATAAAGGCCCAATTGCACCACCCATAGTTCTAACTAAGGTGCGGCCATATGCTTTAAAGTATTCGTTTGGAGCTTCTGTATCTTCCATTCTGTCAAGTACTTCTAAAACCGCTTTTGCGCCTCTTGCCATTGATATTCCATGATCGCCATCGCCAATCATACTATCAAGTTTTGCAAGTTCATCTCTTCTCTCAATAAACATTTGTGCTACTTCAGTAAGTAACTCTCTAATTTGTTTTGAACTAATTGCCATTTTATTCCTCCAAACTCATAATCTTCTTCATTGCTTCTAAACCTTTTTTTGCAGCTGTTAAACCATCAATATCTAATGGTCTCCAAATATTAAAACCATTACCAACTTCACAATTTGGTTCTACTGCATTTTCAAGTGAAATAAAGTGATTATAGTTTATTTCTTTTAACGCTTTACTAATTTGAAAAAAATCAATACTTCCTTCTCCTGGTGTTCCACGATAATTAGATGCAAAGTGAACATGTTTTATTGCTTTGCCACCTAATTTGATTGCATCATATTGTGATTTTTCTTCAATGTTTGCATGATATGTATCATAGTGAATTCCTAAATTAGGATGATTTACTTTACTTATTAAATCTATTGCTTCACTAACTGTATTTATTACGTAAGTCTCGTATCTATTTACGACTTCTAGATTAAGAAGAACATCTTTACTCATCGCATAATCTGCAACTGTTCGTAAAGAATTCTCAATACACTTAATATTTAAAGCTCCAGTTTCTTTTGATTGTAGTAATCCCCAAGGTGAGTATGTTAAACCATTTAAGTAATGTGATCCTATTTCATACGCAATATCAATACATTTCTTTAAAAAATCAATTCCTTTATTTCTGATAGCTTCATCTGTAGAACTAATATCATTTTCTAGATTTAATCCAGTTGAGCATAAAGGAACTAAGCCCGTTTCTTTTATTGCTTTTTTGATAGGTTGAATATCTAATTCATAAGGGTTCAATATAGGTAGTTCACAACCATCATAACCAATCTCTTTTGCTAAAAAGATAAGGGGCGATAAATCATCGCCCCAATTTTTAGTAAATATAGATAGATGCACAGCAAATTTCATTTATTGAATTTTATCCTTGATTATAGTCATCCAGTCTCTTAAGTAAACATCACTTGAACCCCAAGTTGGATATACATCGGTTAGTGTTGCGACTGTGATTTCTCCACCAGCTGCAATTAAATCTACACTATAGATTGCTGTAATAGGTAATTCAAATGTTGATTCAACATCTCCACCCGCTAACATAATTGCAATCATTCTCATATTAATGATACCTACTGCTTTTGCATCTGCTGCAGCTGTCATTAACCAATTTGATCCTTCTTCTTGCATTTTTTGCAAATCTGCATTTGAAACGTCTACTGAGAAAATTGGTAAGTTAGGATTAGATGAGTTTGGTAAACCTGTGTAAGCGCCAGTTGCAAATGCATCCCAAGCAGCCCATATAGCTTCTATTTCTTGATTAGCAGAAATAATACCAGGAATTGAGTCAGCGTTAATACCAGCAACGTTTGACCAGTCTCCTACTTCCCCTTGTTTGTAAGATACAGTTAATAAGTCAGTATCAATGAATTGACCTGTCAAAACACTTTCTCTAGCTATTTGAGGACCAAATCCATCAACTAACATTTCCAAGATTGGAATAGCTGTTGTTCTTGTTCCATCTGGATCGATGTGGTCAACTAAAGCTTGTAAAGATAATCTAGCCATTTCATAGTCATCTTGTTTTGTAGATACAACATTATCTAAAGTATATGGTGTTTCAGCTGAATCAAATCCAGCAACTACCATTCCTTTTTCTAATGCTCTTTCAACTAAGCCAACTATTTTTTCAGCCGGTGCATGTGTATAGAAAATTGCATCGTAATCTTGAATAAGTACTTGATTGAATTGATCTTCAAACTCAGCATGATCTTTTGTAACCATTGTAGTTACTTCAAATCCAAGGCTTTCACCCTCTTCAATTGCTCCTGCAAGAATTTGTGCGGCATGTTCGTCATTACCTAAATTCTTAATAACAGCAACTTTAATAACCTCTTCACCTATTCTACCAGGTGCTCCTATGCATGCTTCAGGGATTTCTTCGCTGTTAGAACATCCAACAAAACTTAAAGCAGCAGTTAAAACTAATAATAAACTTAAAACTTTCTTCATTTTTTCCTCCATATAATATAAAATTTTGTTTTTCGGGACCGTTCCCGTTGTTGAATAAAAAAATTGTAAAGCGCTTTCATCTACTTTTATTATATAGGATTAGAGTTACATTGTAAAGACTATTTCGTATAAATATTCTTGGTTTGTACAAATTCATTTTTGTTTCGTTCGTAAAACTATTGTTCTAAAAAATGTACATAAGGCTAAATTATTCATAACTAATATCGATTCTTTCACTCTTTATTATATTTATATAATAACTATATATATAGCAGTTTCAAAAAGATAATTGTAGTTATTAACATTCATTTTATTTACTTATTGTTTTTACACTCAATTACATAGGTTTTAATATATTTTAAATATTGATATTTATTTTATACTAAAAGATTTTCGTGAAATGTAACATATTTAGAAATATAAATAAAGATGCATGTGACTTTTTTCAAGCTCAAGTCTAATCATTTATAACCTTTTAAAACGCTACTTTTTGATTTTTATATGATTCAGTTGTGCCAATCAAATACAAAAAAAGGATAGCTTCGCAATCCATCCTTAAAATATCTATATTTAATTCTCAATAATCTACAATTTTTATTTCTTCTTACCTATCAGATTGAATCACTAATTGCATTTGCAGGGCATACTGATGTACATTTCATACAGCCTTTACATATTGAAGCATTAATAACTGCTTTACCATTTAACATATCTATAGCATTAAATGGACACACACTAACACAGCGTCCACACCCTATGCACTTATCTTTATCAATTATAGCTACTTTTTTATTGGC
>Ga0307992_1001799_pt1 | contig 12507 bp, 12 predicted proteins | sample EllFjometagen133_FD_203162 | JGI IMG/M metagenome (GOLD analysis project Ga0307992, IMG submission 203162) | Marine microbial communities from Ellis Fjord, Antarctic Ocean - #133 | ecosystem: Environmental > Aquatic > Marine > Unclassified | place: Southern Ocean | collected 2014-10-08
AAAGTATTAAACACACATGAAAAAGAATTGGCTGACATAATCAAAAATCGTGAGGTCAGAGATATTATGACCGCAATAGGAGCTGGAGTTGCTGACCAGTTCAATATAAACAACATGCGGTATGGCAAGATAATCATCTTAGCCGATGCCGATAGCGATGGTAAATGTGTTTGCCATTAAATAATTTTTCCAGTAATCACTGGGGTCGTTGACTTTAATTGAAACAATTGCCGCGAAATCGAATGATTTTGCCGCACACTCAATTAACATCAACGGCTAACGAGGAAACCTAAGTCAGAAAAGATATGGCAATCTCGTGGGAAGTCACTTATATGAGTGAAACCTGTATCGACTATCTCCGAGGCGTAGTTGCGGGAGAGTAGGGACACTATTGATAAGTGTTGGAATAACGAGAAATTATATTCCTGAGAACCGAAACAGTTATTGCTGAAGTCAAAATAGATACTCTAATAGAGTATCTCCGGCCGCTTCAGTTAAGAAATAGTCAGTGCCTATAGAAATATAGGATTGCATGGCACACATCAACATACTAATTTTAACTCTTTTTATAAAGCATCTACCTGAATTGATAAAAAAAGGTAAGGTATATATGGCGCTACCACCACTATACAGAGTATCGAGATTAGGACAAAATAGATTTTTCTATTCTGATGAGGAGCTGACCAAAGCGAAAGCGCCTGGTGAAATAACTCGATTCAAAGGTATTGGTGAAATGGACGCAGAAGAGCTATGGACGACTACAATGAATCCAGAGACTCGTAAAATAGTACAATTAACAACAAGTGATTTTGAAGCAACCCTATTACTATTTGAAAAACTAATGGGTAAATCATCTGCAGCAAGAAGAGAATTTATCGAAGAACATAACTTAGCTGATACAGCTGACGACTTCTTCGGAGAGGAGATAGAATAATGGAAACACTAATAATGGACAGCTTCTCAATTAGAGCTTATCAAGGAGAAGAGTTTAAAGAAAATACTTACTTTTACTATAAAGGTGAAAAATATAAAGTCTTTGAGTCACAACAAAAATATGGAAGTGTCTTAAATCCAACTTTTGATGTAATCGCAAAACATAAACCACAACTAACAAAATTTAACTACGACGATACAAATTTCTTTTTTGAAGTAACAGGTATAGAAAGAATAACTCAACTTGAAATCGTAATTCACAAACAAAACTCAACTAGCACTATCACATTAGAGACTCCTGCCGAGTGCTTGAATGAATTTCTAATGTTAAAACAACTACAAAAAGAGGCGAATGGAAATGAAGAATTCTACAAACTTAGATACCAAGGTTAGTAAAGATTTTATAACTTATGCAAATGCGGTTATAAAATCACGAGCAATTTCAGATGTGAAAGATAATTTGAAACCAGTGCATAGACGAATATTATACACAATGTTTGAAAACAAACTGCTTCACAATAAGAAAACTGTTAAGAGTAGTAATATTGTAGGTAAGGTAATGATACGACATCCTCATGCAGATGCATCAATCTACAACGCAATGGTAAGATTAGCGCAACCGTGGAAAATGAGATATCCATTAGTGAGTGTTCAAGGAAATAGCGGGAACATATCCGGCGACGGACCTGCCGCTATGAGATACACTGAAGCTAGACTTAGTAAGCTTGGTGAAATGATGATGACAGATATTCATAAAAAATCTGTTGATTTTAAGGAAAGTTATGATGGTTCTACTACTGAACCGATTGTTCTTCCTTCGGGATTCCCTAACATTCTGTGTAATGGTAATGTAGGTATCGCTGTTGGGACGAGCACAAGTGTCGTTCCTCATAATCTAACTGAGGTATGTGAAGGTATTTTAGCTTACTTAAAATCACCATCAATCACAACAGAACAACTAATGAAATATATTCCAGCTCCAGATTTTCCAACGGGCGGGACAATAACTAACGCAGACGTAATAAAAGAGATTTACGAAACAGGTCGTGGAACTGTGACTCTGAGAAGTAAATATCGTATCGAGAATGTTGGTGTCAAACAACATATTGTAATTGAAGAAGTACCATATCTTATTACACTTGAAGACGGATTCATTAAACCATTGAAGAAGTTAGTATTAGAAGATGGGTTTGATTTAATCGACGACTTTAAAAATAATACTGGTAAGGGTGGTATTGAATTGCGTATAATCCTTAAGAAAGGTGCTAATGTTTATAAAGTGCTTGAAGCTATTTGGAAGAAAACGAGACTTGAGATTACTCAACGTATCGCTAACACTGTGATAGTCGATGGTAACCCGCAAACGTTAGGACTTAAGGCTATGATTAAATATTATATAGAACATAGAAATGAAATTTTTATTAAAATAGCACATTACGATTTAGCTAAAACGCTGCGTAGAGAGCAAGTTATTAATGCTTTAATTAAAGCACTTGCAAAAATAGATGAAGTCATAGCGTTGATTAAAAAATCTGCAAATACTGCAGAAGCTAATCTAAAAATTATGCAATTATTGCAGATAACTGCATCTCAAGCAAGTTCAATTCTGGACATGAAGTTAAGTAGATTAAGCAAATTAGACTCAATGGAATTAACTAACGAACTTGAAGAGCTACAGAAGAAAATAATAGAACTAACTGATATAGTATCAAACGAGGCGACTCGTACTGCTATGATTAAAAAAGAAATTGGTTCTTTAAAAAGGTTATATGGCGATGCAAGACGAACTACATTAATATATGGTAGTGGAAATGAAGCGGAAGGATATCCTGTTGAGACAGTTAAGATGATGATGTTCGCTAACGGTAATACATTCGTAACACAAAAGAAATTAGCTGACCTTGATATCGGGCGTAAGGCCGCAGAACTTAATCAATCGCCAGTGGTTCTAATGACTAACACACAAACGGACAAGACACTTAATATATTTACTCAAGAAGGAACTATGCAACAAATTAAAATGCTTACAATGGCAACTGAGAAAATTGAAACAAATACATTCAATACGCTACCTCTTGCCGCATATGACTTCGAAGATGCTGACAACTTAAAAGAATATATTGTTTTTGTTACTTCTGGTGGAATGGTTAAGAAGACAGCTACTACAGAATATATTAAAGCTAAAAATAATGCGCGAACAATTAAAGTTAAAGGTGACCAAGAATTAATATTCGTAGGTATGGCAAACAATGAAGACAATGTCGCAGTATTAGATACGAAGCTATCATTCTTCAAAGTTAAAAGTATCACAGCAACAAGTAAATTAACTATTGGTTCTAAAGCTAACAATAGTAAGAGTGCTGTAAGCGCGGCAATAATTTCGGATAACGAAAGTTTATTAATGTTAAGCGCAGATGGTAAAGGTAAACTTACAAAGGCTTCTGAACTTAGCTTAACAGCTAAGGGTGGTAATGGTCAAGTTGTTGCAAAAGATACAGTGTTAGTTTGTAGAGCTTCAAAAGAATATATAATAAATGATGGAAGTAAGAACATCGTAATCAACAAAACTATATCAACAAAAGGTAAAACTGCTATTGGTTCGAAAATCATTACAGGCAAACCAGTTTCTGTAATAGGCTAATCAAATAGCCTGGCAGAAACATGTGCTAAGATTTGATTTTTTACCCAACCTATTATATAATAAAGGTATAAATAAGTAAAAACCTTAAATAAAAATGTGAAAAAATAAGAGGTTTCGAGCCCAAGAGCCTCTTTTATTCTTCGCAATTTTGAAAATAAGAATACACGGAGGAGAAAGAATGACAACTAAGAAAATTAAAAAACCTAGTGAGAAAGCACTTATTGCATTAGAATTTTTACAGAGTCAGGAAGAATACTTAACAGGAGACATTATTGCAGATGCGATAGGAGTTAACCGAGTAGCAATACATGGTGTATTACAATCGTTAGTTCAAAGACTGTTAGTTAAAAAAGGAGATAAAGTAAAAGTAATGACTATTAACAATAAAGGCTTAAAACAGGAAAAAGAATATGTTACTTATTTTGTAACAGATTTAGGTTTCAAATACGAAATCGAAGATTAAAAATAAAGTCGAAAAAGACTATAAAAAAACGGAGGAACAAAAATGGCAAATGAAAGAATGAACAAAGTTTACGTTATTGGTACTTTAATTCAAATTAAAGATACTAGAGAAGGTGTTAAAACGGTAGATGGGAAAGACATTCCATGGTTAGCAGGAACAGCAGTTGTACATACTGAAACAGATGATTTTGAATTCAAATATTATTCAAGTTCAAAAACTGCTGCAGGTAAAGACAATAGTCGTTACGCAAATTACCAAACTCTTGAAAAAAGAATTGACGATAGAGTTAAAATTAGTGGTGAATTAAGTGGTAGAGTATGGTATAACGAAGGGCAAGCACAAATTATTAACTTTAATGAATTAAGTGCAGGTTTCTTTAATACACCTAAACCTACGGAAGAAGATGTGGCAACATTCGAATATTCAGGATTTGTTGTAAAAACTATTCACGAAAGAATGGACAAAGAGGGCGAAGAATTATTAGCTTATGAAATGGAAATTGGACAAGCAAATTATCAAGGTGATAATATGCAAATCGTTAAGTTCACTATTGATAAAGGAAACATGAACATTTTTAATGCAATCTCAGGAGCTTATTTTAAAGGCTCAACTGTACAAGTAAGTGGAGCAATTCACTATGTTATTGTAGAGGAAGAAAAAGTTGAAACAGTTATGTTCGGTGACCCAATTGTTAAGAAATTCTCAAATACTCGTAAATCATTTGAAATCACTGGTGGGAAAGCTCCTATTACTGACGAAGGTGTAGCTTACACAGAAATGGGAATTGGGAAACTTGAAGCGTCTTACAACGCTTATGTATTAGGAGTAGAAAAGAAAGCAAAAGATAAAACTACTGCTACTGTATCTGAACCAAAGAAACAAGGAAACCAAGGCTTACTATAATAGACTAAAGGGGTTTTCGGACCCCTTTTTTTACATGAAACTAAAATAAAAAGAAGGTGAAAAAATGGCAGATATTACAAAAATAGAAGGAAACGTGGTGACAAAGACAATGCAAGATAAAATCTTATTATACTATGGGCCACCTGGAACATGGAAGACTACAACTGCAGTTGGAGATATAGCGACTACATTGTTAGGTGCTTTTGAAATTGGTTATAAATTTATTCCTGGAGTTAAAGCTGCGAATTTGACAAGTTGGGCTGGACTAAAAGATATAGTTCGTCAATTAAGTACAGTAGAAGCTAAGGCTATGTATAAAACTTTTGTTATAGACACAATTGGACTAGCATATAAAGCTTGTATTAGTTTTATTTGTGCAAGAGAAGGTGTAGTTAGTATCGGTAAGATTCCTTATGGACAAGGATACTCTATGGCTAAAGATGAATTTGAAAAACTAATTCATAAGATTCCTCAAATGGGTTATGGTTTAGTTATGATAGCGCATTCAAATGAATTAAATGATGAAGAAAACGGTGTATCAGTTAAAGTAGATATAGACAAAAGACCATCAAGTGTTATTAAAGGTATGGCTGACTTTATTCTTTATGCTCGTAAAGAGAAAAGAGAAGAGGCTGAATCAGATGATGATATGGCAGTTTATGGTTATTCTCAAACAGTAAATCCAAATATAGAAGTAAAATCTCGTGCGAGATTCTTTCCTAAGAAGGTATTATTTACTCATGAGGCTATTACTGCAGCATTAATAAAAGCTGTTGAAGACCAAGATGTATTCTTCGGAGTTACATCAAGTAACGAAGCAAACTTTGGAATCTATGAAGATACTGAAATAGACTTAAAAGCATTGAAAGAAGAAGTAACAGCGCTTGCGCAAGACTTATTAAAAGAAGCTCAGACGGAAGACAAAGTTAGAAAAATAATTAGTACAAACTTAGATGTGAGAGTTAGTGTAACAACTAAAATGCATATTCCTAAACTATACTTAATAAGAGACCAACTAGTAGAACTTAAAAAAGGAAGCGAATAAAAAATGGAAAAGAAAGAGTTGCGTGAAATAATATGTAGCACTCTTAATATCCCTAAAGTTACGCAAACAATGGAGAATCAAATAACAAGATTCATAACCGAGCAAGGGCTATCTTATAAACAGATTGCCCGAGGGCTCGTGTTTTTCATTGATGTGGAACATGGGAAGTATGAAACGAAATACGGATTAGGTATTATCCCAAACCTCGTAGAAAGAGCTGATATATATTATAACGCTATGAAAAGAAGAATAGAAAAGCAAAAAGAAAGTGTAGAGAACGCAAAAAAATACCCCAATATTATATTAGAAGTAGGACAAATAAAACCAAAAAGAAAATTGCCACAGATAGACATTACTAAAATAGAAGTAGATTAGAACGGAGGAGATTACATGAATAAAAAGCTATACGACTCTAACTCTACGATGTACGTGCTTGGCGCACTTCTAAGACAACCAACACTTATTCATGATAACAAATACATATTAACAGAGAGCGATTTTGATGGTTTACACAAAATCATTTTTGGTGTAATATATAACTTATCGGTAGAAGGGCTTGTAAAGATAAAGCCTGCAGATGTAGATTTATACTTAAAACAATATACAGCACAATATCAAGCATTTATGAAAGACAGTGGACTTGATTATTTACAAAATATTTATGGGATAGTAGACGCAACATTCGAGCAATCACAATTTGATTACTACTACGAACGTGTAAAGAAATTTACAATCCTTAGAGACCTTGACAGTAACGGTCTTGACATAACAGGATTCTATAACCCAGAGGCAGACTTCACTAAAATGGACGCTGAAAATAAGAAATTAAACGATATAGCTATTGGTGATATATTCGATAGAGTACGTCAAAAAGTAGCAATCATAGAAGATAAAAACATTAGTAAATCAAACCTTAAAGCAATCACTGCTGAATTTGGTTTGACACAATTAGTAGCAGATTTAAAAAAGAATCCTGAAGTAGGATTTCCACTTGATGGAGAAATATTAAACTTCGCAGCAAGAGGTGCAAGACTTGGGAAGTTCTATCTATTCTCAGCACCTACTGGCCATGGGAAAGCATTGCCCAATTCAACTTTAATTCCTACATTTTATAACGGAGAAAAGTTAGTTAGTGAAATTAAAAAAGGAGATTACTTAATAGATAGATTAGGAAAACCGACTGAAGTATTAGAAGTTTTTCCTCAAGGTGTTATGGATAACTATCGAATAACTTTTAAAGATGGAAGGGAAGCTTTATGTAATGATGAACATATATGGAGTGTTTGGAACTATAGAAAAAATGGATTTACAGATTATACGTTAAAAGAGTTAATTAAAAAAATAGATAAAAAAGGCTATAAGGACAATGATGGAGGCTTCAGATATGCGGTTCCATTAAATAGTCCTATAGATTTTGGAGAAAGAAAATTTAAAATTGAGCCCTATACACTAGGAGCTTTATTAGGCGACGGAAGTTTTAGAAGCCAAGAAAAAAATGATACTTTATATATATCAAGCGACACTGATGAAATTCCAAGAGAGATTGCCAAATTAAACAACTGGGAACATTATAAAACTAAAAGTAACAACTATAGTCATTATTTTAAAAAAGACAATAAAAATATTCACATCTATGAATTTTTAGAGTCATATCCAGATTTAATAAATGCTTATTCAGAAAACAAGTACATACCAGAAGAGTTTTTTAGAGGAAGCGTAGAGCAAAGATTTTCTTTATTGCAGGGCCTTTTAGATACTGATGGTGGTATTAGACCAATAAAAGGTCAAATAAAATTCGATACTATAAGTATTACTTTAGCTCAAGATATTATAAAGCTAGTCCGCAGTCTTGGAATGATTGCAACTTTAAAGAGAGACAAACGACCTGAAAAATATAAAAAAACTGGAGTTTGCTATGTAATATATATTCAAACAAACCAAAAATCGCGAAGTTTTAGATTACAGAGAAAAAGAGATATTGGTTTAGAGTGGGAGAATTCAACCAGAAGAAAGACTCATTATAACGCGAATCCAATTATTAATATCACAAAATTAAACAAACAGGAAGAAATGACTTGTTATTTGGTAGATAACGAAGAGCATTTATTTTTAATGAATGACTATATCGTTACTCATAATACTAGGTTCTTAGTAGGTAATGCATGCTCACTTTCTCTTCCATTTATAGATGATGGTAAGATAGTAGTAAAAGAAAACCTATGCCCTGTGTTGTTTGTAGCAACCGAAATGGAACCAGACGAAATACAAACTTTGATTCTAGCATATGTTAGTGGAGTAGATGAAGATAGACTTTTAACTAATACTTGTACAGATGAAGACGATAGATTAATTGCAGTTGCAATAAAAATTATCGAACAATATAAAGATAACTTCAAAATAGAAAAAATTAGCGACCCTAGTATCTCAGGGTTACGTTCAAAATTAACTAAATACATACTAAACGATAAATATTACCACATATTTTATGATTACATATTCACATCTCCTGCATTAAACTTAGAGTTTGCAAGAACTGGGCTTAGAGAAGATGTTGTATTAATGATGTTATCAAATACATTAAAAGAAATGGCATCAGATTACAATGTATTCATATTTAGTGGTACACAAGTAAGTCGTGGTTGGGAGAAAGCACAATTTAGAAATGAAAACTTCCTAGCAGGTGCGAAAGCAGTTGGAGATAAGATTGACTTTGGAATGATAGCAACTAAACTATTTCCAGACGACCTTGAAAAAATTATCCCCGTGTTAGAAGCAGATGGTATATTTGAAGTACCAAACTTAGTTATGGATATTTATAAAAATCGTCGTGGACGTATAACAAATGCTAAACTGTATCGTGTATTTGATTATGGTACTTGTCGTTCGAAAGACTTAATGCTTACTGACACAAACTTTAACAAGTGGCAAATGGGATTAGGTAGAATAGAATACAAGCAAGACTTATTAGATTTAACGGTAGAGAGTACTAAGGTTGGTGACAAAAATGAGTAGAATAAAAGACCTAAGAATGAAACTAACACCCGAAGACATAAGAAATACACTAACAAGACTAGGTATCGAGCCACATGAAGAAAACGATAATGAAATAATTTATCCGACTGTATGTCATAATGAAACAGGCGGAAGCCCTAAGTTATATTACTGGAAGAATGAAAAAATATTTAAGTGTTTCACACAATGTCCTGAGATGTTTGATATATTTGAATTACTGAAAAAAATTAAAAAACTACGAGGTCAGGATATAACCCTACCTCAAGCTATTGCAATGACCGGTGTCGAAGATAACAGTAATGTTGACCAAGAAATATTAGATGACCTTGCATATTTACGTAAACTAAGTAAAGCAAATGAACTAGTAGACCACGACGACGATGTAAAATTAGAAATATTAAATAAAAATATTTTAAACGCATTTGATTATAACAAAGAAAAGATACAAGGTTGGATAGACGAAGGTATTGGAGAAGACGCATTAGAACGCTTCAACATTAAATATGACCCAAACCTAGATGCAATCATCATACCTAACTTAGACCATGAGGGGAACCTAATCGGGATAAGAGGACGATTTCTAGCCGCAAATGCTAAAGCAAAATATATGCCTATAAGATTCAATGGTAAAATACTTTCTCATCCTACTGGAAAATTCCTTTACGGATTCTACGAAAACAAAAATGTAATAGCACAGAAACGAATCGCTGTTATATTTGAAGGTGAGAAAAGCGTATTAAAAATGGAAACAATGTACCCCGGAAATAATGTAGCTTTATCTACTTCTGGTAAGAAAATAACATTAGACCAATTAAATGCGTTACTTAAAATGAATATCAATGAAGTAGTATTAGCATACGATAAAGAATACCAATCACCAGACGAACGAAAAGCAAAGATTGTTGAATATGATAAAATCATCTCAGTTTTAAAACCATACTTTGAAGTAAGTATGCTCATAGATTTTAGCAATCATATCCCATATAAAGAATCACCGATAGATGCGGGAAAAGATGTATTTGAAGACTTAATGAGAAATAGAGTGAAGAGGTAAAAACATGGAAATTAAAAACAAGCTAATGTTAGAAATTAAAAGATTAAAAGAAGATATAACTATAAGCCACGTCAAACAATTGATGCCATATATTAATGGTAAAGAGTTTGTTGGAGATGCGAGGAAACATTTATTAGAACATATAAATCTTATCGAACTTTTAGCAGAGGACTTAGAGGTGCAAGATGATAAAATACAAACTTAAAAAAGATTCAATTAAACCCTTTTCTTTCAGCTACTTGAAGGATTACTTAGAGGCTTTAGGAATAAAAGAAACAAATAGTTTTATAAAACAACCAAGATTAGAAGACCAAGAAAATTGGGCACATTTAGATAACATGTTCGATGCAGTAAAATCATTACATAAGGGTTTTGAAGAAGATAAACAATTCTTCTTACAAGTCGACAGTGATGCCGATGGGTACACCAGTGGGGCAATATTCTACGCATTCTTTAAAAGACTATATCCTAATGCTAAGATTGAATTCAGAGTTCATGATGCAAAAGAACATGGTGTTGTATTAAACACAATACCAATAACAGCTGACTATGTTATTATTCCAGATGCTGGAAGTAATCAATTTGATATACAAGAAGCCCTTTCAAATCAAGGACGACATGTAGTAATCCTTGACCACCATATAGTCGAGAATGCACCTACTTTTCCAAATGTAGTTGTAGTTAACAATCAAGCATCACCCCACTTCGAAAATAAATTCTTGAGTGGAGCTGGTGTAGTTTACAAAACTATTCAAGCATACAGCGAACTTTATGGTTTCGAAATGGAAGACGATTCAATGTACGAAGATTATGCTGACCTAGCTGCACTTGGAATTGTAGCAGACATGATGGACTCACGTAATCTAGATAACAATTATCTTATATATAAAGGTTTACATAATATAAAAAATCCTATGTTGAAAGCTATACTTGAAAAGCAAGAGTTCAGCGTTAGTAGTGTTGACAATCCTACTAAAATTGATATGGCATTTTATGTTGCACCTCTTATAAATGCCGTTGTCCGTTATGGAACAACAGAAGAAAAAGAATTATTATTTGAAGGAATGATTACCTATAATGCAACTAAAATTATGGAGTCAACTTATCAAGGGGCTATAAGAAAGGAGAATTATTACGATTATATTGCAAGAACAAGTAGTAATGTTCGTGGTAAACAAAATAGAGATAAATTAAAATGTATGAATTTTTTAAAGAAACGAATAGATGATAATCATTTAGCGGACCACCAACTACTTATAGTCACGGTTTCTAATACTGATGAAGTTAAGATACCTAAAACAATTACTGGATTAGTTGCTATGGAGTTATTGAAATATTATAATAGACCAACACTTGTATTAAGACCAAGAGTTGTTAAGGAAGAACATGATTGTAAATATAGTGCATTCGCAGGTAGTGGACGTGGTAAGGCAAATGGTAAATTTACAAGTTTATTCGGTATGTTAAGAGCAAGTGGACTATGTGATTATGTTGAAGGACATGATATGGCTCATGGAGTTCAATTTCCACAATACAACTTAGAACCTATACTTGAGTTCGCAGACGAATATTTAAAAGATGTAGACTTTAGTCTTACTGAAGTTGAAGTGGATTATGCGTTCGCAACTTCAAATATAAATAGAGATATGATAGTGGAGTTTGCAGAAGTTACACATATATATGGAAACAAAATACCACAACCTAAGTTCGCATTTGAGTTGAATGTTTCAAAAGACTCAATAAGAATCATGGGTAAGAAAAATAATGCAGTAAAATTCACAGTTGGAGGCGTTGACTTCTTAAAGTTTAATGCGGGAAAATTAGTAGAGTTTATAAACAGTTCAAGTGCAAACATAATTCAATTCACAGTCATAGGACGTGCTCAAATAAATGAGTGGATGGGACGCAAGACACCTCAAATTATGATAGATGAAATGGAATATACAGCAAAAGAACTAGAAAATTTATTTTAAGAGGTGCGTAATGTTAGAAGATATAACAAATAAATATGGAATTAAGATTAAAAACTCTGATGGCAGTTTACGAAATGTAGTAGATGTCTTAGAGGATATGTATATAAGATTAGGTAGGTCCGAAATGATATACATGTTCTTCGAAATGTCAGAAGAAGAAACGCACGCAGATATCTTTGATAATGCGCGTGGAAGAAAATACCAAGGAGTGAAATAAATGAATGTAAATATACAAGAATTAATGGAGATACAGAGAGATGTTAATAAAAAAGTAATGGAGAAATTAGACGCTCCTATTACTGGAGACCAATTTATACTTGCATTTAATGTAGAGCTATTTGAATACTTTAATGCGATTGGAACTTGGAAGTGGTGGAAGCATGGTCATATAGTTGATCGAGAAAAAGTATTAGATGAATTGGCAGATTGTTTTGCTTTCTTCTTATCTGCAATAGATGTTGAAAGTGAAATAGCTAAAGAAAA
>Ga0307992_1001800_pt1 | contig 12506 bp, 30 predicted proteins | sample EllFjometagen133_FD_203162 | JGI IMG/M metagenome (GOLD analysis project Ga0307992, IMG submission 203162) | Marine microbial communities from Ellis Fjord, Antarctic Ocean - #133 | ecosystem: Environmental > Aquatic > Marine > Unclassified | place: Southern Ocean | collected 2014-10-08
AGCGGCAACCGGAACAGCGGCGACTGGAACAGCGGCGCCCGGAACAGCGGCAACCGGAACAGCGGCAACCGGAACAGCGGCGACTGGAACAGCGGCGACTGGAACAGCGGCAACCGGAACAGCGGCGACTGGAACAGCGGCGCCCGGAACAGCGGCAACCGGAACAGCGGCAACCGGAACAGCGGCGACTGGAACAGCGGCGACTGGAACAGCGGAATGTTTAATACTGGCGAACCGACTATTCGCATGTTTAATAAAAACACGAAGTTAAAGCGAAGAGATATGGCCATTCCGGATTTCCTTTATTTCAAACTAACTGAATGGGTTGATGAGGAAAACATGAGTGATCAGGAAAAGATCGACAATACAAAGTTTCACATAACTGGCGGCTACCTCAAGACGCATGACTACAAAGATGCTTTCAAAAAAGCATTTGCCGCGGCAACAGAAGATGATAAGAAACTTCTTTTCGCACTTCCAAACTTTGATGCAGAAATTTTCAAAGAAATCAGTGGTATTGATGTGACAAAAGACGATGATCTTGAACACAAGAAGGCTGAATTAATCAAGAAGGCTAATAAGCTTTTAGAACAAGCAGAAAATCTACAAATGAAAATAAAATGAGCAACATACGACATACAGTGGTAATCAGAAAAGATTTGAACATGACTGAAGGCTTAATAGCTGCACAAGTAGCGCATATCAGCGATGCATTCATGAGAGAGAAGATCCGAGACGATATTGAATTCTCAAACGAAGAATTGGAGTGGATGAAAGATCCATATATTTCGGTTCTTGCAGTCGACAACGCGGAAGAATTGTGGCACATTATAAAAGAGGCTGAAGATGCTGACATTCCTGTTCACTCATGGAGAGATCTACTCCCATCGAAAAATCTGAATAGAAATATTCCAGATGTTCTTGTTGGATGTTCGATCGGGCCAGCTGACCATGATCAAGTGAAAGCAATCACTGACACATTACCATTAGCTTGATTATGAATAAGTCATATAGCACAGTTTGTAAACGTTGCATATATTGTGAAAAAGAATACTGTGACATTTTGAAATGTAGTGATTTCTATCCATATCGAAAACAGGTTATTGTTTGCGCAGCTAACAAATTGGCCTCTGGATTAATTGTTTGTGGTGCTAGACATCATGATCCAATAATGAATGCTCAGATTAAAGCAGCTGGTGATACTCATATTGGCGAGACACAAGGATTCATTGATCAATATGGTAGATTTATGAATAGGAAAGATGCATATCGTATTGCTGAAGAGAGTGGACAAATTGTGCGATCAATTGGATATGAGACAAACAAATTATTCAGTGAACATTTATATTAAAGGATTGACATGAAAAACGGTGAAATAAAAATGATGCGCACTATAGTTGAGAACGATAAGAATAAGTTCATCGCTTCACTAAAGGCTGGAGGTGTTCCAGTTGAAGAAAAGGATGGTGAATTCAATCCTCACCCGGATTATGACTATTCAATTAGCTATAAGAACAACAATCCATTTGAGATCTTTTTCAAGTGGGTCAAAAAAGTGAAGAAAGACGTTAAGCCGAAAGAAGACAAAGCGAAATGAAAAAATTAATTCCACCTGATTTAGAACAGTGTCAATGTAAAATACTAGAAGGTTCATTTATGACGTTCGGAAAGCCGACTTATCACCGTTGTGAGAATATGCCAACAGTTGTTGTATATGAAAATGAACAGGGAGATGACGGTCAAAAAGGTTCAATGTCATTATGCGATAAATGTCTAAAAGTTATGATAGAAAAATATGGTGAAGAGTTTGCGACAGTGAAGCCCATCATAAAGGTGAGTTAAGTGAAAAAACTTATAATAATTTTATCATTGTTCACATGTTATGCTCAAGCGGGCATCATTGCTGACACAATCTATCTGGAAGCCCGAGGTGAGAATCAATGGGGTCGGAGAGCAGTCACGACAGTCATTTATAATCGAGCATATATTAGACAACAATCATTTGAAGAAGTTTGTCTATCACGAAAGCAATTTTCATGTTGGAATAATGGTTATTATAAACCGAGTGTTGTGACAGCTGAACAAAAGAAGATCATGAAAGAATGTCTTCAATATGAGTTTCAGATGCTGAGTGGTTTATTCAGACCATTAGACAATTGGGATCATTATCATAATATTCACGTGAAGCCTTCATGGACGAATGAGATGGAGAATGTTGTAGTGATTGGTAAACAGAAATTTGGGAGGATTGAATAATGAAGAATGCATTTGTTCAATGGGTTGAGCAATTTATTCATGGAATTGATGACGTGCAAGATATGTCAGTCGAGGATATTTTCTGGGCTGGATATGATTTTGATAAGATAAAGAATGATGAAGATGAGCTTGAGTTTATGAATGAATGTAAAGGCAAATTTTCACTATGTTGGGAATGTGATCTTCATAATAAATGTCCGCGGTATAAGAAGCATCGAGAAGAGGAACAATCATGATAAAACAAATATCACATCAGCCAATATTCAAATTTTGTCGGAAGAACAATCTGAACAGAGAACATCCTCGATTGATTGGTTTCGAGTGCTCGTTTAAGAAAGATCGCGAAAATATTGATGAAACGATCTGTCATTCCGGTGATTGTCCATTCAAAGATGTTGTCAATCAATGGCTTACGAAAGATGAAAAATAACTGATTATGTGGTGTACATTCCTCTGATAATAGGTTAAGATATTATCATAATCAAGAAGGAAACAAACACTATGAATCAATCAGTTATCAGAGTCTCAGTTGAACAATCTAAACGATGCATTGCGTTATGTATGAAGGCAAATATTGTGCCGATGTTAATTTCTCCTCCGGGTGCCGGTAAAACGACAGCGGTCGTAGATTTCGTCAATTCTCTTAAGAATGCAGGCGTCAACGCGGATCTTCGAATTATGATCCTCTCACAATGTGACATCAGTGACTTCTCGCTCCCAAAAGAAATTGATGGACGAGTCGTTCAGTGTCCTGCTCAATGGTTACCATTAGGCGAAGACGAAGGTGAAGACGATCCCTACACTTTCATCATGTTCGATGAGATTGACCGCGCATCACCTGACCTTCAAAATCTATCACTCAACATTTTGCTTGGGCGTAATATTGCAGGAAAAGCTTTAAGCTCGAAAGTTGTTTTCGTATGTGCCGGAAACGGATCATCTGATATATTTACAACTGCGCTCTCCAAGGCGATGATTAATAGACTCGCGATGGTCTATATCGGCTCCTCATTTGACTCATATGAAAAATGGGCCAATGATAACGGCATCTCGCAAGCACGCATTGCTTTCCAGAAGTTTCGTGGTGAAGAGCTCATCGATCATAAAGACGAGTTTGAAGACATCTCGTTTCCGACTAATCGTTCGCTCGACGCAGTTGATGCTATCGATCGCCTCATTGAGAATGGTCAGGTGAAGTTTGACACGACTGACATTATTCGGGCAGTGACTGCTGGTTTGATTGGTGTTCCAGCGGAGATCGAATATCGTTCTTTCAAGAAGCTCTTCAAAGATCTTCCGTCACCTGATGAAGTGCTCGCCAACCCAACTGGATTTGACTCAAGCAATCTTGAAAGCTCAGTCCTCTACGCATTCATCAATAACATCGTGCGATATGCTTCGACTGACGTAGACAAATGTGAGGCATGTCTTCAATTCTTGGCGACTGTTGCGCCTGAATTTCGGAAGGCTGGAGCGAGCTCATTGATTCAAAAGAATCCGGAGGCCGTGATGTGCAAAAGTTACTCGAAAACACAAATCTAAATAAGGAGAAAATAATGAAATTACGACTAGCAACAAATATTGAGTCTGCTGAATTCCGGGAGGCTGCAAAAGATTGGATGGATTCGACTGACAGCCTTTGGAATGGTGGCCAAGCAGCATCGGCTGTTACCGAATATATCGCAAATGAACGAGGCATCACCCGTTACGAATTTCGAGTTAAACAATAAAGGGAAAATGAAATGAAAAAGAATAAAGTTTTTGGAATGATACGAGATAATGACATGAAAATATTTACTCAAAAAATTACCTATCTATTAAATGACGGTTGGAATCTTCATGGTGATAGCATTGTAATCATGGCCGATGGTAGATTGATCTATATTCAAAGCGTGGTGAAATAATTATGAGCAGACCAAATAACATTGCAACTGAGCATCTCGAATATCTTGATGCATTACGTGAAAGCGGCGAAACTAATATGTGGGGCGCGACTCCATATATCGAAGATAAGTTCTGGACAGATAGCAAACATGCTGGCGAGATTTTAATGTATTGGATGAAAACATTTGGAAATGAAGATCGGTAGGTGTTGATTATGAAACATGAACCAATTGTAAAAGCAAACGAATGGCGCATCAAACATAAAGAACATGTTGAGAAGCTGTTAAGAGAGAATGAACCATGGACGATTGGTTATGAGCCATCAAAAGAAGACGAGAATCATCCAGAGCTATGGAAACCTGCACATTGGATGTGGTTTATGTTTAATACATAGGAAGATGAAATTTACACGCCATTTAGTTGAATTTAGCGGTGTACATTTACCCCATATCATAGTAGTATATACCCATGATAAAAAATAACAGTTTCCATATTGACCAATCGAAGCGAGTCAAAGAAGCCCGAGATTTGCTCTTAGTTGAGTCACCTTTCTATGCATCAATCTTGCTCTGCTTAGATCTTGTTGAAGACGAAGCAATCCAGACATTCTGTGTCAACTCAAAAACGCTACGCTTCAATCCATCATTTGCCAACGAGCTTTCGCTGACTACAATCAAACTCGTTTTACGTCATGAAGTTGGGCATCTCATTTATCGTCATCACTTACGAGGTGATTCCATCGTTGATTACAATCATAACGACTGGAATATCAGCGCCGACCTCGCCATAAATAGTGAGCTTTGGTTTGAAGAAGGTTTTCCTCAAGATGCACTTGTACCTGGACGTGGCTCATATGAAGGTTTTCCGATGAGTCTCTCAGCTGAAGAATATTACGCTCTCGTCCACAAGGCAAAAGAAGACGAAGACAATCAGCCTTCAGATGACCAAAATGATGAGTCTCAAGATGATGATAGCTCAGATGACCAATCTGGTGATAATGAGCCTCAAACGGATGACCAATCGTCCGAAGATAGCAATGATGACCAGGATGATTCTGGTGACTCTGAGGATGCCCAGGAAGATGCACCCGCAACAACTTTTGGCAACTTCGAAGAATGTGACGAAGAAGACGTCGAATCCGAAGAAGAAAAGATCCAGCAAATGGTTTGCCAAGCGATTGCCACATGTGAAGAAGCTGGCGAAGCTCTTCCTAGTGACATCAAGCGTAACATCGACAAGCTTCTTCCGAAGAGCGTAGTCCCATGGAAAGCGATCCTTCGCAATGCTCTCTCAAGCGCTAAGACAAGTAGGACAAATTGGCACAAACCTTCAAGACGTAATACTGGCAACTTCATCATGCCAAGCCGATGTGGGAAGAAGCCTGGTGATGTCCTTTACGCAGTTGACGTGAGTGGATCAGTTGATGAAGTGATGCTCAATAAGATTACATCTGAGATCGTATCAAGCATGACAGTTGCGGATGAAATCGAAATGTGGTTTTGGGGAACGGAAATTTGTGGTGAAGAGAAATTGACTGCTCGGACTAAAGTTGACGAGTTGACGATTCCTTACGGTGGTGGCACTCGAATCACAAGCGTCTTCAATAAAATCAAAGAAGAACGTAAACAACCGAAGCTCTTGATTGTCTTTACAGATATGTATTATTCTGAGAGTGATGAGATGGTTGCTCAGATGGTTAAAGACAATCGGCTGAATGTCCTATGGCTGAATTTCGGCCGATATCCTAAAGATGCTCCAGTAGGACGAATTGTGAATCTATGTGAATGTGAATAAGGAGAAGACGATGAATAAGACAATGATTAAATTGACGATGACAGATGATGAAAATGGTCGCGATACAAATATGACTATCACTGAGGCACATGCTGAACAACTTTTAGTTCAATTGAATGATCATTTCACTCGGAAGTATTACACGAAAAATAATGGTTGAAATGAGTTGAATTTAGACATGTACATTCACCATATAAAGCTGTATAGTTAATCATAATCAAATAAGGAAAGCGGTGAAGAATATGATAAAGAACAAAAAATTAGAAACCAAGAAACTCGTGGAAGTTTCCCCTCGCATCTCAGTATTTATGGGAACCGTAGCATCGCGTGAAGGTCGTGATGAACTCGCTGAAAATCACGCGGCTGAACGTTCAGCTATCAAAGCATCTGTCCAACTTCTTCCGAAGCATCTTCAGAAGAGCCTCCGCGGTCACACCAATGGCATCCGCGATCTAATCCTTCGCTACTCAATCCCTTATGGAAACGGCAATCGTATCATGAAGGTCGCCAATTATCCGATGCTCGAGAAAGAGCTGAATAAGAAGGTCGCGGCTTACAAGATTTTCGTTCAGGATAACGTGATTGCCAACTATGACTCTCTCGTTTCGATGGCCCAAATCAAACTGAACGGTCTTTATCGTGATGACATGTTTCCTTCAAAAGAATCGCTCGCTTACAAATATGGCGCGCATATCACCGTGAAGCCGATGACTGATACTGATAAAGTTTCGTTTGTCATCGAAGGTCTCGAGCAAGCCAAAGTTGACGAAATCCGCGAGAATCTCAAGCGCGAGATTGAAGCTAATCTTCGCGAAGGTCAGAAGCGAGTGATTTCTGAATTGAAGCGTGACTTGATGAACATCTTTGACAAGACGCAGAAGAAAGATGGTGAGAATGCTCGCTATAAGGCTGCAGTGAGAAGTTTATTGGAAAAAGCTGACAATGTTAAGAACACTAACATTCTCGAGATTCCAGAACTGACCAAAACGGCAAATGATATTCATGAAAAATTTTCGAAGGTGACTTCATCCGCAGTAAAAGCTAATGGTGAGAAAGCCACTAAGAAGATTGGTGAAGATGCATCTAACTTGATTGACGCGCTCGACGCCATCAACTTTTAAGTCAAATGAAGCTATGAGTCGTGATGGCTCATAGCTTAAGGAATTATAAATGAAGAAATCATATAGAGCAATTAATTATTGGAAACTTGTATGGAAGATCGCCACGATTAAAGTTATGGAAGAGCAGTCTCGAGTATTGCGTGAGAATCCACAACTGATTAAATGGAAGATGATTGAAACATGGTCAGGTGAGCTACCGCGAGTCACTGGAGGCGCTATTCCATTCATTGATATTGATACGTTGGCAAAATAAGTAACGTGATCAGGACTATCAGGTGAGCTTTAACTGCTCACCCAGGAGCCTCTAGAGAGATTTAGAGGCTCTTTTTATTCATTTAAACGTGTACATATTCGCTTCCACAATGTAAGATAGTATCATAATTAAATGAGGAAAGATATTATGGCATTTGAAATTGTAGGGAAATATAACACGGCTAAAGTCTTCGCTCCGTGGATCGAAGATACTGCTAGCGCTCAGATCAAAATACTATGTGATCAAGAGGCATTCAAGGATGCCAAAATTCGCATTATGCCTGACTGCCATGCTGGAGCCGGATGTGTGATTGGCTTTACTGGATCTTTCGGCAACAAAATTATTCCTAATATTGTCGGTGTGGATTTAGGATGTGGCATGCATACGTCTAAATTCAAAGCCGATGATATCGACTTTGAAAAGCTTGACAAATTTATTCTAGAGAATATTCCGTTCGGATTTAATGGGCGGAAGACTATTCATGCTCTTGTCGAAAAAGATTCATGGTTTATTGAACGCGTTCAGAATGTCTGCGATATTATTAATGAATCAGATATTAATAAACAACTTCTGAAATGTTCATCATTGGGAAGTGGTAATCATTATTTTGAGCTTGACACTGATGGCACCTACATTTATCTCGTCATCCATAGCGGCTCACGTAATTTCGGACATCGCGTTGCTACATACTTCCAGAAGAAAGCGATCGAAACTTGTGAAGCTGACGTTCCTAAGGATCTGAAATATCTCACAGGTGATCTAGCGCAACAGTATCTTTATTGTACTGAGGTAGCCACTGAGTATGCCCAGAAGAGCCGTGAAGCTATGGCGCATGATATCATTGATCATATGGGATGGGACATCATTGACACATTCACTACGATTCACAACTACATTGATAATGGTATGATCCGCAAGGGCGCCATCTCAGCGAAGAAAGGTGAGCGCGTGTTGATTCCATTGAACATGCGTGATGGTGCGATTATTGGGATAGGTAAAGGTAACGAAGATTACAATTGCTCAGCGGCACATGGAGCTGGAAGAATCATGTCTCGCTCGCAAGCGAAGCGCGAACTGTCTATGGATGCGTTCATTGAATCGATGAAAGGTATCTACACATCGCGTGTGATGGAAAGCACTCTAGATGAAGCTCCGGCTACATATAAAGATGCTCAGATGATTATTGATGCGCTTGGTGACACGATTGAAATTGAAGCATTGATCAAGCCGATCTATAACTTTAAGGCATAAGGAGGATGAAATGAGTAAATTAACCAAATATGAAATATTAATGATTCGCGCATGTAAGGGCACATTCAATGAAGAAAGGAAGCGCCGTCTATGCAAAATAGCAAGCCGAGAATATCTATATGATTTCGAAACAATTGGAGAGCTCGCGCCGGTTCTTCTTGAGATCGTGATGAAAGTTTACACTCATGATGAATGCCTAATAAAATGGGCAATTGGAGTAGAATCGAAAGGTGTTCATTCGAATTCATATATAACAGATCAAGGAGCTGAACAAATTATATCAAAAATCAGATTCATTAGATCAGATGAAATGCCTGAAGAATGGATATCACCTATTAAATTTAGAAGGGATTAAAATGAAGAAAGGTGGAAAATATAATTGGATTAACCAACCTGAACGCTTGATTTATCTTGGACACAATTTCCATGGTAATGGATATTGGCATCAGTTTGCTCTTGTTGAATCACCCTTTAAAGTGTGGTGTGAAGTTCAAGATAGTGATTTAGAGAGTTTTGAAGAAACGAAAACAAACATATAGGTTTACATAATGACTGACGAAAAACAAATTGAGGCGATTGCGAGGCTTCGTAATGCACTTGATGAAATCATTGTTGAAGATCAGACTCACGGAAAGATTTCATATGCATGTAGAGTTGCTGAAGAAGCCCTAAAGGAGAATAAATGAAACGTGACGGAAGAACAATCAGATGTACTCGAGATGATCTGAGCATCATATCTCATCGCAAGTCACTAGATAAGATTATGCTGGGCGACTTGAAGCTTAGTCGTATTGATATTCATCAAGCTCATCGAGTTTCCATCGATACGAACGAAGGGACGAAATGTCTCAAAGATCGTTTTGCACTGGGTCAAATGGTAAAGTGATGTTGATGAATTTAGGTGTTTACATTTTGTCCTGAGTAGTGTAATATTAGTCATAATTAAATAGGGAAATATATGTCAAGATTGCAGTACGGCTTTGAATTTGAGATGATCACAGGCTTCACTAATAGAGAATTGAGGAAGAAGCTCCGAGAGGTTTTTCCTGAGTTTAAGATTCAAACGGGTAATGATGATAAGACTCATGCCTCTAGGTCAGCTATTAAAATTGTATCAGATTATTCAATTGTAACGAATGATTATATCAATAAAAAACATTTTGAGAAAGCTTTCAATCGGAAATTCCGGATTGATTGGCTTGGTAATGGATATGAAATAATGGGGCGCGAATTGGTTTTCCCTATTGTGTCAGAATCTAAGGCAAAGCAAATCATCATAAAAATGGAAAAGCATTTCTTCAAACCTGGATATTGCGTGATGGATAAATCTTGTGGTCTTCATGTAAATACCTCATTTGTTTCAGATCGCATTCAGAGATCTGTCAATATTCCAGTACTCGAGTTAAATTTTGATATCGATAAGTGGAAGAAAATCTTCAATCGCACCCGGAATACGTATTGCACAAAAATGATTACGAAGGCTGATGTCAATAAATCATATCGGAATTCAGATGGTGACGTCGCCAAACTTTTAGTCAATCTTAAGAATAATACTGAATCAAAGAAAGATAAATATCGGGCGATCAATGTAGAAGATTTCTCAGAAGAAAAGGGTGGCCGCATTGAGTTCAGAATGCCAGGTGGTCCTAAAGCTATGAGTTCTAAGCGAATGATTAATTTTATGAAAGATGTGAACATGGTAATGCATGAAGCCATTAAAGACCATTCCGTTAAAACTACGAGACGTGTTAATAAAATGTTGGCGGCATAATATAGGATGAATGCGTTATAATAATGATTTTCGGAATGTTAACGTTGATAATGTGGTTTATCATATGTATCGCACTTTATATTGCGGTTATCTGGAGCATCGCGTATTTATTGATATCACTTCTGACATCAAAGATATTTTGGGCAATATGTATTGTTGTAGTCATATATCACATCATAACTTAGTGAAATTTAGCGGTGTACATATGCAGAATATTGTGGTAAGGTAGATCTAGAAAATAACAAAAAGGAACTAAATGAAAAAGACATTCAAATCAAAAGAAACATTTGGAGCGTACAATGATGCATGCGCATGGCTCAAAGAGAATGGATATTCTTACGGATCAATGTGCTCGTCATCACCTACGGCTATTATGAAAGGTGATTGGGATATTTCCAAATGGTGGAATCTTTCAAATGAAGAACGCGCAAATATACATGGAACAATTACGTCAAAGTCTAAAGGTAGTGGCTATCGTGATGGTCCAGTTATCGTTGAAATCTACTAGGGGAATATAATGGCCAAACGTAAAAGACGCACCAAGGCTGAGATGGAAGCTTATCGAGCTAGTCTCGAGCCTAAGAAACGAAAGCGTAGAACGAAGGCTGAGATAGAAAAAGCTCGGACTAAAGAAGCAGTCACAACCAAAGAACATGTGTACACTTCAACATCTGATTTTGATCCTGAAAAATGGCAAATCGGCCATCACCATGACAAATATCCTAAAGATGTTCCAGTTGAATATTTCAAGCGCTTCATTAAGTCATATGAAGAAGCAATAAATGAAAGCTATAAAAAATTATTTTATGATAGGTATATTATAGCTAAGGCCGAATTAAAGCAAAGAAGAAAAGATCATCAATAAAGGAAAATCAAATGTTTAGTGTTAGACAAAAACGAGATATTGCCGCGGCAGTTCAAAAGGTGTTAAAAGAAACCAATCATCCTGAATTACCAATTGGAGAAGTTGAGTTCACTCTTAATGTGAAGGGTGCAGAGTCTTGGTCATGGGCTGAAATTAAGAACAATGAACAAGTAGAAAATCCGAGTGTCAATGAATGGAATGAGTCTCAAGATAATCTTAATAGAAAGTAATCAAATGAATGAATTAAAAGATATTCTTAATCTTAAAATTGGCGCATGTGATTGTGGAGATGATGTGACAATCGGTGAGTATTTGAAACAACTCTTATTAACTTTATGGATTGAAGATGAAGGCTTCAGTGGAAAACGCCCATTTGGAAATAGTGGATGGCGTTGTGATATTTATAAACCTTTAATTGAACATGGTTTGGTAAAAGGTACATTAGATGATTGCGGTTATATTGATGAGATGGATGATGATAAAGCTGATAAACTTATTAATGATGTGATAATTTCAATTTTTGATGATATGAAATAAACATCACATTTCTTTCATTTAATGATGTACATATGCTGGATATTATGGTAAGGTAGATTTAGAAATAATAAAAGGAAGTTACATTATGGAACTGAATGAAGAAATTCTAACAAAAGCAGACGAGAATCTTATCAAAAAGCTAAGAGCTGATGGTTTAGAAAATATTGCAGACATCACTGAGTCATCATTGAGATGTGCATATTGGCGTGGCAAATCAGCTGCATTCAAAGAAACAAGTGAGATGATTAATGGGAAATAAATTATGGACAAAACAAAACATAATCACGAGGGTGGAACGGGTATCATAAATTTCAATAAACAAGATTTGTGGATATATGATAAAGCTATAGTTTTATATGGCTCGGATAAACTATTCATCGATAAACCATTTGAGAGATTTGGATACAATATGACAGATTGTATGGCTCTCCACATCACTGAACCATACCAGAATCTATCACATTTTTGGAAGATTTTTGAGGCGGTCAAAAGGGGTAATAGAGTTACAGTTCAAAATGGATTAGTCATAATGAAAGATGACAAATATTATACAGGTGAGACGCCATATGAATTATCTAAAAATATTGATAATGTAGCCGAAGATCTGATTTTTGAGAATCTAGGTAAAATCCATGATGCTGGAATATGGATTAAAATGGGTGAATCAGTTCATTGTGTCAGATATTTTACAATTAAAGAAATAGTTAAAACTACACAAACTAAGAAATATGTACTCAAATAGAAAACATTATGAAAAATAATCCCGTCTGGGGG
>Ga0307992_1001801_pt1 | contig 12501 bp, 13 predicted proteins | sample EllFjometagen133_FD_203162 | JGI IMG/M metagenome (GOLD analysis project Ga0307992, IMG submission 203162) | Marine microbial communities from Ellis Fjord, Antarctic Ocean - #133 | ecosystem: Environmental > Aquatic > Marine > Unclassified | place: Southern Ocean | collected 2014-10-08
AAATTGGAACGGTTTACCTTTTTAAAGACATTGAAGAAAGCGATTTAATTAGTGAACTTAAACCAATTATTAGAAAAGCTACGTCTGGAGATATTAAAGAAGATGAATATAATCAAACACTCGAGTATGGCGTTATTGAAAAAGCAAAATTACTTGCTATTCAAAATGAACTCGATATTAAAGTATTGGGTGCAGAATACACACTTGATCGTAAAAGATTATTAATTTATTTTGAATCAGATACGAGGGTTGATTTTAGAAATCTTGTTAGAGATTTAAGTGAAATTTATCATACACGCATTGAACTTAGACAAATAGGTCCTAGAGATGCAGCTAAAATGATTGGTGGCATTGGCCCTTGCGGCTTAATTTTATGCTGTACAACATTTATCGGCGAATTTCAGGCTGTCTCTATTAAAATGGCAAAAAATCAAAATATCGCATTAAACCCACAAAAAATTTCTGGTGTTTGCGGTAAGCTTTTATGCTGTATTAAATATGAAGATTCTGTTTATACAGAGTTAAAGATTCTATTACCGGATATGAATGAAAAAGTTGAAACTGAAAGAGGTATCGGCAGTGTCGTAGACCTTAATATTATTGCTCAAAAAATCAGAGTTAAATATCCTGATGGTGGCGGATACGAATGGCATGCACTTGCGGATATTAAACGCACCGAATAATGCAAAGAACGTTACTTGGTACTGAATTACTGATTAATCAAAAACCAAATCAAGCGTTTAATTTAGATACCATCTTGCTTGCTGATTTCATTAAGGTTCCGGCAAGAACTAAAACCCTTTTGGATTTTGGAACAGGAGCTGGAGCGCTAATGCTTTACATGAGCAAAAAGACAAAATCAAAGATTATTGGTATAGAAATTCAAGATGAAAGATATGAAAAAGCATTATCAAATATTGAATTAAATCACCTAAATGATCGCATATCATGTATTAAGCAAGATATAAGAAAACTTGAGATAAAAAATAGCGATGTGATTATAAGTAATCCTCCATTCTTCAAAGTCTCAGAAAAGGGGAATGTTAACTTAACCGAAGATGAAACAATCGCTAGACACGAAGTGATGCTAACATTAGAAGAATTAATTCGTTCGGTTGCGAGTTGTCTTAAATTTGGTGGGCATTTCTTTATGATTCATAGACCAGATAGATTTGCTGAGATTATTTCAGAAATGAATAAATATCAATTAGAAATCAAACGAGTCAGATTTGTTCATCCATATTTGAATGCAAATCCTAATCACGTATTAATTGAAGCGATTAAAAATGGCCAGCCAGGCATGAAGGTTGAACCACCACTCGTTTTATATAAAGAGAAACATCAATTGACTCAAGAGATGAAAGATATATACGGAGGTAAATCCTATGTTACTAAGCGTGCTTAATAGAAAAGAAAAACTAAAATTTCTTGATTTGGCTATGCACATGGTTTCTGTTGACGGAGAACCAAGTAAAGTAGAACAACGATTACTCAATGTGATGCTTGCTGAAGTTGGTGATAATATTGTTGCTGAATATCATTTTTCATTAAGTAAAGATTTTGATCAAACAATGAAATATTTTGAAAAATCTCATCATAAAATCAAAAATATTGTTTATCTTAATCTTTTGAAAGTTACTATGTCAGATGATTTTTATAATACACTTGAACACGATTTTTTAGAAGAAATTCGCGAAAAACTTGGGATTACCGAAGTCAAGAAAAAACAATTAATGCGTCTTGTCTACACAGAACGAGACTTAAGAGAACGCGCAAAGAGAGTTGTAGGTCACTAATGCAAAAAAGTTTTAAAGACCCTAAACCAACGCTTTTTGTAGTAGCAACTCCAATTGGAAATTTAAAAGATATATCTTATAGAGCAATCGAAATTCTAAATGAAGTTGATGTGATTTTAGCAGAAGATACGAGAACATCATCTGTTTTATTAAATCACTATCAAATCAAAAAACAAATGATAAGTTATCACGAATTTAATAAAGATCAAAAAGAGTCACGGGTCATCTCTTTATTAAATGAAGGAAAAAACCTCGCACTAATCAGTGATGCAGGTACGCCAGGAATCAATGACCCCGGCTATGAAATCATTAAGAAAGTTATAGATTCCGGTTATTATGTTGTTTCTATTCCCGGAGCCAGTGCTTTATTAGCTGCACTTGTCACCTCGGGTTTGATAATTCAGCCTTTTACATTTCTGGGTTTTCTACCAAGAAAACAAGCTGAAATGAAAAAGATATTAACAGATTATGTCAATAGAAAAGAAACTTTAATCATTTATGAATCACCATTGCGCATAAAAAAGACGCTTCAAGTTATCTATCAGGTATTGGGCGAAAGAAATATTTCACTCGCTAGAGAACTCACAAAAACGTTTGAAACGATTATTAGAACCACTTTGAGTCAAGCATTAGAAATAGAACATAATCCAAAGGGCGAATATGCAATCATTATCGAAGGCGACCATTTGAGTCAAACCGAGTTTAGTGAAACAATCGTAGAGCATGTTTCAAGATTGGTTAAACAGGGCGAAAGTGAAAAAGATGCGATGAAGTTAGTTTCAGTAGAACGCAGCATTCCTAAAAGTGAAGTTTATCAAGCATATAAAATTGACAATAAAAAAACTTGATTTTTGAATGAATTCATATATAATAAGATTATTATAGGCAATGAGAAAAAGAGTAAGCAGATGTAAGCGTCAAGAGAGTTCGTGTTTGGTGAAAACGAACCCTACATCTGATGAACATGGTTTTCGAGCCTTTTGATCGATATGTAGATCAAAACGTATTCCTGCGTTAAAGGATTAGAGTGCTAGCATTGCTAGAACTAAGGTGGTACCGCGAATATTTCGTCCTTAGAATTTTTAAGGGCGATTTTTATATTTTTATGGAGGTTATGAAAATGAGAAAAACGTATTATTTAACAACTGCAATTGCATATGCATCTGCTATTCCTCATATCGGAAACGTATATGAGGCTATTTTAGCTGACGCTATTGTGAGATTTAAAAGATTAGATGGGTATGATGTTTTTTTCCAGACGGGTACTGATGAACATGGACAAAAAATAGAAAACGAAGCGGAAATTAATGAATTATCACCAAAGACTTATGTAGATCATATTTCTTCAGAAATTAAACGTATCTATAAAACAGTTGGCGTGAGTTACGATCAATTCGTTAGAACAACCGATGAAAGACACATTAAATCAGTTCAAGCTATATTTAGAAAGTTATACGACCAAGGTGATATTTACTTAGGTGAATATGAAGGTTGGTACTCTATTGCTGAAGAAGCATTCGTCCTAGAAAAAGATATTGTTGATGGAAAAGGACCTAATGGTGATATTCCAGTTTGGACAAAAGAAGCGGCTTATTTCTTGAAACTAGCTCCTTATCAAGAAAGACTACTTAAACATTTAGAAGATCATCCTGAGTTTATTGAACCCGAATCGAGAAGAAATGAAATGGTTCAAAACTTTCTGAAAGAACCACTTCCTGACCTATCAGTTTCTAGAACGTCATTTAAGTGGGGTATCCCAGTAGAATTTGCTGAAGGTCATATTGTTTATGTATGGATTGATGCATTAAGTAACTATATCACAGGATTAAATTATAATCCTGATGAACCAAATGCTACCGAATTTGATAAATACTGGCCTGCTGATGTGCATTTAATTGGTAAAGATATCTTAAGATTCCATACAATATATTGGCCAATCATTTTAATGGCCTTAGGATTAGAACTTCCTAAACAAATTTTTGGACATCCGTGGATTTTATTTAACAAAAACAAAATGAGTAAATCAACAGGAAATGTAATGTATACAGATGATCTTGTGCGTTATTTTGGTGTGGATACGATTAGATATTATGTACTTCATGAAATTCCATTTGCACAAGATGGTAATATTACATATGAATTATTGATTGAAAGAAATAATAGTGATTTAGCAAACACGATAGGTAATCTTGTCAACAGAACGATTGGTATGGCACATAAATATCGCGAAGGTCTCGTCAAGAGAGTCATTCTAGATGAACCATTCGAGTTAAGCTTAAAAGAAAAATGTTTAGAAGTGCTTCCAGCTATTAGAACACATATGGATGAACTCAAGGTTGCCGATGCTCTAGAAGAAGTTGTCAAGCTTGCGAGACATGCAAATAAATATATTGACGTTTCAGAGCCATGGAAGCTATTTAAAAATCCGGAAAAACAGGGTGTATTAGATCACGTTTTATATCATTTGATTGAAACAATTAGATTTATCACAGTAACCTTACAACCTTTTATTCCTGAAACATCTAAGAGGATCGCTGCACAAATTGGAGCAACCAATTTGAGTTTCGAGTCCTTAAATGAATTTGGTCAATACCAAGAGAAAACTTTAGGTAAACCTGAAGTATTATTTGAACGCTATGATATAGCTAAAAAATTAGAGGAGATCCTTAAAGATAGAGATGAATAAATTTAGAACATGGTTTCATTCTGAAGCCTTCATAAATAAAATATTTCCTGAAGTTGAAAGATTGCTTGCAGTTGTCATCTTTACGATCATCTATGGTATTGGGGTATCGTGGTTTCTTGAAGCTTCAGTTGTGCCACTTTATACAGGTGGTATTCCGGGTCTTGGGCAGCTTGTTAGAGATGCTATGTACGTATGGTTTAATGTTGAAGTTGGGAATCACTTCTTAGGACTCTTTGTTATCATTGTCAATATTCCTATCTTGCTAGTAGGCTGGTTTGGTATTTCTCATAGATTTACAATCTATAGTATAATATCAGTTTTAGTTCAAGCAACTATTTTAAGTTGGTTCCCTAAGATTAATATGGGACTTGATAGTGTTGAACATGTATTTGCAGCTGCGGTGCTTGGTGGTCTATTAATTGGTATTGGTGCTGGCGGTGCACTTCGTTATGGAACATCTACGGGCGGACTCGACATTCTTGCCCAATGGTTTTCTTTTAAAAAAGGAAAGTCAGTAGGTTATATTTCGATGTTGATGAATCTTGCTATCGCTTTAATAGGCGCTTTCATTGTTGGTGGGACTGTTGGACCAAGTGGCATAGCCGTCTCAGGTGGTGTTATCGCATCATATACGGTCATTCGAATTATTGTATCAACCATCATGACTGACCGCTTGCATACATCCTATCAATTTTTATCAGTTGATATTATCACAGCAACACCACAAGTGTTAGTTGATGAAATTTTGCAAAAAGTATACAGAGGAGTTACTTTGATGAAAGTCGAAGGAGCATACTCTCATTATGAGAAGACATTAATCTACGTGGTCATATCATCTTATGAGCTTCATACGCTTGTTCAGATGGTAAAACGCGTCGATCCAAATGCATTTGTAGTTACCAGACCAGTAAAAAATGTTTTCGGTAATTTCAAGCATAAAACGATTGCATAGAAGACCTCAAGCGAGGTCTTTTATTTAAGAAATACAATTAAATCGACTAACATTGTAAAAGTATACCTTTTATTGATATAATGACATTAGACACAAAGCGATAATCACTATTGTTAGGAATAGGAGAATAGTTTGATGATCTATACATGTACGCTTAACCCAGCTATTGATTACATCATGAATTTATCAGTATTAGAATCTAATAAGATTAATCATATAAAGCACGCTTTTTTTAGAGCAGGCGGTAAAGGTATTAATGTTTCAGTTGTTCTTCATAATTTAGGAATAAATAGTGTTGCTTTAGGGTTCATAGGAGATTTCACGGGATCATTTATAAAAAATGATCTTAAAGAGTATACGCGCATTAAACTCGATTTTATAGATATCCCAGGACGCACGAGAATGAATATCAAAATCAATCATGGAAATAAAGAAACTGACGTCAATGATAGAGGTCCCAAAGTATCAAACCAAGATTTTAATAAGTTATTAAATCAAATAGATCAGTTAACAGAAAATGATTTACTCATCTGTTCGGGTAGCACATGCCAAGGGCAACCCGCTGCTTATCAAAAGATTGCCAAAATATGTGATAAAAGAAATATTAAATTTATTATGGATGTACCAGGAAAAGAGATTCTAGATTTTATAGATTACAAACCATTCTTAATTAAACCAAACCTAGAAGAACTCGAAGATTATTTTGACATTAAAATTGGATCAATGAAAGAGTTAATCGATTATGGAAAACGATTGGTAGACATGGGTGCATCAAATGTTTTAGTATCTATGGGCTCAAAAGGATCAATTCTTTTAGATAAAGACCATATTTATAGAGCCAATAAAATTCACGGGCAAGTCGTTAACACAACGGGTGCCGGTGATTCAATGATTGCAGGTTTTGTAAATTCATATATTCAATATGAAGATATTAAGAAAGCATATTTATATGCTGTATCAGCAGGGACAGCTACTGTCTTTGGTGAAGGGTTAGCAACAAAAGATACATGTAATATGTATCAGGATAAAATAAAAATAAAGGAGATACACTCATGAAAATTCGCGATTTAATTGATCTTCCACTTATAAAAACCAAATTAGATGCAAAAACAAAGGATCAAGTCATCAAGGAATTGGCTAAAATGCTCCATGATGACGAAAGAGTATCAGATTTAGAAATGTTTTTAGAAGATGTATATGAAAGAGAAGCTCTAGGTTCAACAGGCATTGGATTTAAAATTGCAATTCCACATACAAAATCTAAATATGTTACAAAGCCATCCCTCGTTTTTGGTAGATCAGAAAATGGTATCGAATTTGAAAGCCTCGATGGAGTCCCTGCTGAATTATTCTTTTTGATTGCAATGCCAGAATCAAATATTAATCCTCATTTAAAAGTTCTAGCTTTACTATCTAGAAATTTAATTCACGAAGAGTTTAGAGATCAATTACTTCAAGCAAAGACTAAAGAAGAAGTTCTTTCAATACTTGAAACAATAGATAAGGTATAAAGTATGGTTAAAATCGTTGCAGTTACTGGATGCCCGACGGGTATCGCGCATACATATATGGCAGCTGAAATGTTAGAAAGTACCGGGAGAGCATTTGGGGTTCAATTAATTGTTGAAACTAATGGAGCAATCGGTATTGAAAATCAATTAAAAGAAAACGATATCAAAGAAGCGGTTGCTGTTATTATAGCTTCAGATATTAAAGTGCAAATGGATAGGTTTAAAGGAAAAAGACTTATTGAAGTTGATGTCACAAGAGCTATTAGTGATGCAGCATCACTTATTGAAGGTGCACTAGAAGGACATTATAAGATTTATTAATTTGGAGATCAAATGAAAAAAAGATGGAATATATATAAAAATATGATGAGTGGCGTCAGCCAATTACTCCCGTTTGTTGTTGCGGGGGGTATTTTTATTTCCCTTTCATTTTTAATAGACTCAAGTTTTTCTAATTCGCCAATAGCTTTATGGTTTAATGATACTGGAACTTTAATTATGGGCTTGTTACTTCCCGTATTAGGAGGTTTTATAGCATATGCAATCGCAGATAAGCCAGGTCTTGTCCCAGGGTTTGTAGCGGGTGCTTTAGCTACAACTGGAAACAGTGGATTTCTTGGTGCATTAATTGGTGGATTTGTTGCGGGGTATATTACACTTTTATTAATCAAGATATTTTCAAAATTGCCTCGTGTATTGCATGGGTTAAATCCAATGCTTATTTTTCCTGTTTTGGGCACACTATTCGTAGCATTAATTATGATAGGTGTCAATATAGCGGTAGAACCTGTAACAACGGCAGTTCAAGCCTTTTTAAGCAACTTAAATGGAGTTGGTGCAATCTTAATAGGACTAATTGCTGCGGGGCTTATGGCCATTGATTTAGGGGGGCCAGTTAATAAGATTACATATATGATTGGTATAGCATCTATCATTGGTGGATCTCAATCAATTCTAATGGCAGCGATCATGGTTGGTGGTATGATACCCCCACTTGGTATTGCTGGTGCAACATTGTTATTTAAAAATAAATTTAACGAGAAAGAAAGACAATTAGGGAAAAAAAATTGGGCGATGGGATCTATCTTTATAACTGAAGGAGCAATTCCTTTTACAGAAGATGGTCCAAAAATCACTATACCTATTTTAGTCATTGGTAGTGCTTTGGCTGGCGCACTTGTTGGCCTATTTCAAACCTCAATAGCAATTCCTCATGGCGGAATATTCGTTATCGCGTTTATGCATAATTGGTGGGGATTTGTGATAGCACTCGTATCTGGTATGATTGCGACTTCAATTTTGTTAGGATTGTTCCTTCCAAGCAAACAAGAATAAAAAAATATCATTTCATGAGTGTGAAAACGGATGAAAACCATTTCGTATTTTTACTCAAATATATCTTTTTATTGTTTTCATATGTAGAAACCACAAAAGCTATTTTTGTGGTTTTTTTATTTTTTAAAATATACCTAAAGACAAAAAAAGAGAACACGAATTTACACTTACTGTGTAGAGAAAAAAGAGGTTTAGTTTAGATTTTTTAATATCTAAACTAAATATATTGAACTTCCAAAATAAATCACACATTTCACCTTGAAAAGTCTTGACATCTCAAGCATAAGGTGTATAATTATTCATGGAAAATACAATTCATAAAAGGAGTTTAATATGTCAAATAAAATTGTAATTATCGGCGGAGTTGCCGGTGGTGCATCAGTTGCCGCGCGTGCGCGCAGACTCGATGAACAAGCGGAAATTGTAATGTTTGAAAGAGGGCCACATGTGTCTTTTTCAAATTGCGCACTTCCTTTCTTTTTAAGTAAAACGGTGGATAAAAGTGAAAACTTAGTCATGATGACACCAAATCAGTTTCAAGAGCAATACAATATTATTGCTAAGGTCAATAGTGAGGTTGTAAGAATTAAACCTGAAGAACATAAAGTTGTTGTTCAAGATGTTTTAACTAAAGAAACATACGAAGAATCATATAATTCTTTATTCTTATCACCAGGGGCTAATCCTATTTTGCCTAACTCAATTAAAGGCATTTATTTGGATCACGTCTTTCCTGTAAGAAACGTTGTCGATATTGTTAATATTGACAATTATGTTCAGGATCACAAAGTGAAAGATGTTGCCGTCATTGGTGGTGGTTATATCGGGCTTGAAATTATGGAAAATTTAAAAATGGCTGGACTTAATGTGACATTGCTTGAAGCAGCTAATCAAATTATGAGACCATTAGATTATGACATGGTTCAAATTATTCATAAGGAAATTATGGATAACGGTGTTAATTTAATCGTTGGAGATCCACTTTGTGGAATTAAAGAAGACAAAATCATTACTGCAAGTGGACATGAAGTTAAAGCTCAAATGGTTATTATGGCTATCGGAGTTACACCAGAAATCGAACTTGCTTTGTCCTCTGGTATCGAATTAGGTGTTACTGGAGCAATCAAAGTAGATTCTAATTACCATACAAATATTAAAGATATTTATGCCGTTGGTGATGCGATAGAAGTACACTCATCACTTCTACATAAACCAACAAGACTTACATTAGCAGGACCTGCACAAAGACAAGCAAGAGCTGCTGCTGATGACATGAACGGAAGAACAGTTCAAAACAAAGGTGTTATTGGGTCAAGTTGTGTTAAAGTCTTTGAATTAAATGCAGCATCGACAGGATTAAACGATAGAGATTGCACTGAAAATAAAATAGAACATGATTTTGTTTATTTGATTCCATCAGATCGTGTTGGTATTATTCCTTCGGCGAATCCAATGCACTTAAAATTAATTTTTGAAGTTCCTACAGGGAAAATACTTGGGTGCCAAGCAATAGGTAAAGGTAATATTGTTAAGCGTGTTGATGTTATTGCAACAATGATAACTATGAATGGTAAAATAGACGATTTAAAAGAATTAGAACTTTGTTACTCACCATTATATTCAACTGCTAAAGATCCACTTAATCATGCAGCTTTAGTAGCATTAAATATATTAAATCGTGAATTTAAACAAGTTAAAGTATCAGAAATTAGAAATATTGTTGAAAACGATGGATATATTATTGATGTTCGTGAAAAAGAAGAATGGGAAGAGGGACATATTAAAATTGCACACAATATTCCTATGAGCGAATTTAGAGAAAGATTGGATGAAATTCCTAAGGATCGTCCTGTATACGTACATTGTAGATCAGCACAAAGATCTTATAACGTTGCAAGAGCTTTAGGACAATTAGGATTTGAAAACATTTATAATATCTCTGGATCTTATATGGGTATTTGCTATAATCAATATTTCGAAGATGTAACATTAAAACGGGATAAAATTGTCACAGAATACAATTTTAAATAAAATAAAATAAAATGGAGGAAAGATGAAAAATTTAAGTAGAAAACAATTGATTGAAGCAATTGTTGGATTTGCACTAGTTGCATTAGTGTTAGTTTTAGGATTTGCTGGAGTATTTGCTTCAGGTACTGTATTTGTTAAGTTATTAATCGGTCTAGGACTTGGTTATGCTTTAACAAGAGGAGATTATGGGTTCGCTGGTTTATCAAACAGAGCATGTAGAAAAGGTTCTACAAAGTTATTAAGATCTTTATTAGTAATGTTTGTAGTTTCTGCAATGATTGTTGGCGCATACATCATTGGTGGAAAAGATTCAGGGTTATGGTTATGGGTTAACCCAATTTCTTGGGGATTATTATTTGGTGGTATTTTATTTGGTATTGGTATGGCATTTTCTAGTTGCTGCGCAACTGGTGTGTTACAAGATGTACCACTTGGATTACCTAGAGCATTGATTACATTATTATTCTTTGGAGTCGGCGTATTTCTTGGATTCCCATTAATGACTACTGGTTTCGCTCAAAATTCATTATTTACAACTGATAACGCTTTAAGTAGAGTTGAAGGTGTATGGATGGTTGACTGGTTCAGCAATGGTGGAACTAACATGGCTGCAGGTGTTATAGGAGCTTTACTGGTTACTATATTATTTGCTGTTGGTGTAGGTTATCTAGCAAAATGGTATCAAAACAAAGTTTCTAAAAACTTTCCAGCTCCAGTAGCTGAAGTTGTTGAAGAAGAAGTTTCAGTTTGGAATAGATTCTTTGTTAAAAAATGGTCATTAACTCAAACAGCTTTAATCATCGCATTATTATTTGGCCTATTATATGCCGTTTCAAGTACAGGTTGGGGTGCTTCAACTGTATATGGTAACTGGTTTGGCACAATCTTAGCTAAATCTGGCGTTAGCGTTCAGTCTTTAGTTGATTTCACTGGAAGACCTGCATCATCATTCACAACAGCTTTATTTGATAGTGCTGGTTATATGCAAAATATTGGTATTATTCTTGGTGCATTTGTTGGATTGTTATTATCAGGAAAATTTGTACAAATGTTCAAATCTGGACTTAAGATTAAACCTTTAGAAATCTTATTATTTGCTGCTGGTGGTTTATTATTAGGTTTTGGTACTAGATTATCACTTGGTTGTAACGTGGGTGCTTTATATACACCTATCGCTAACTTCTCATTAGCTGGTTGGTTATATTTATTCTTCCTATTTGGTGGCGGATATCTTGGTAATATGATTAGAAAGTCATTCTATAAAAAAGTTGATCCATGTCAACTGAACTAGTTTTAAAAAAATGTATAAGTCTTCAATCCTTTGATTGAAGACTATTTTTATCGAAAAAAGTTGATATTGTACTGGTATATACGTTATAATATTTACAGTAAAGAACGGGAGAGATCAAATGAAATTTAATAGAATTATGGTGTGGCTGTTTATTATTTTCATATGGTTCATTTTTACACTTCCGGGATTAAACCTTGTGAACGAAACCTTGGTACCTTCTCCCTATAAGGTATGGCTAGCTTTTATAGCGATATGTAAGGATGGGTATAATCATATTCCTTTTATTCAACATTTAGGTGCAAGTTTTGGAAGGTTATTTCTCTCTATATTTTTAGCTATTATTACAGCAATCCCACTAGGGTTAGTTTGTGGGCACATTAAAAAGATTGAAACTGTTGTTTCAGCAGTTGTTGAATTCATTAGACCATTGCCGCCATTAGCATATTATATGCTTTTAATATTATGGTTAGGTATAGGGAATACATCAAAGGTTGTTTTACTTTTTATAGCAGCATTTGCTCCAATTTACATCAGTTGTGTACAAGCTGTGAAGTTAGTTAGAGAAGACCATATTTTATCAGCTAAAACACTTGGAGCAACTCGTCTTCAAGTTTTTACAAATGTAGTTTTCCCAAGTTCTTTACCTAATATTTTTACAGGAGTAAGAACTGCAACAGGTGTTGCGTATACTACACTTGTAAGTGCTGAAATGGTTGCTGCTGTATCAGGTATTGGCTGGATGATTTTGGATGCATCTAATTATTTGAAATCCGATGTTATTTTTGTAGGTATCATCGTAATAGGTATTTCAGCAATTCTGTTAGACAAATTGCTGCAATATGCAGAAAATAGAATTGTTTTTTGGAAAGGAAAAGCTTGATGAAAAAAATAACATTAAT
>Ga0307992_1001802_pt1 | contig 12496 bp, 15 predicted proteins | sample EllFjometagen133_FD_203162 | JGI IMG/M metagenome (GOLD analysis project Ga0307992, IMG submission 203162) | Marine microbial communities from Ellis Fjord, Antarctic Ocean - #133 | ecosystem: Environmental > Aquatic > Marine > Unclassified | place: Southern Ocean | collected 2014-10-08
CTATGACGATGGTGCAGTTTTTACTGTAAACGGTGAGGAAACTACTGAATTAGACACAGGTGATTATGAGAAATTATCAGATGATACATACGTTGTAGCAAAATCTGTAAGGTATTCTTCAAAAGAATCAGTTGCTAGCACAGTCCAATTTTCAATTGGAGCTGGTAAGATGACTTTAGAGGATGATAAAGAGGTTTATGTTAACGATGATAATGTAGATAATTTCTTTGCAACTATGACTGATGATGGACCAGGAATCTCTCAAATTTCATTCCAATGGTTAGCAGAGGAGGAAATTTTCTTAACTGGAGCTGAAGACTATACTGATGTAAGTATGCCTGTATTTGGTGTATTCTCTTTAGTATATGCTGGTCTAAATGTTCCTGAAGAAACAGAAGCTTTAGAGCTTGTTTCTAGTGAGAATTATATTTCTCTTGAAGCTGAAATCGAAAATGGTCTATTGTCATTACCAATTCTATATAGAAATGATAGTGCTTGGGACAGTTTCGTTGGAATAGGTGAAGATGAGGATACTCTTTTATCTATCGGTGGTACAGACGGACTTTCTTTTAATGTCTCTTTGAATGAAACTTTTGATTCTTATTTTGTAATTACTTACATAAAAGATGAAGAAGCTTATACATTAGGATATGAATTAAATTCTGTAGGTGAAACTGACGGAAAGGTTACTTTGTCTTTGACAGGTCTTACAGATGAGGACTCAATTGATTTTGACGAATTAAATGATGAGATTGATGTTAAGGATTTTACACTAAAATTAGTTGCAAATCAAACTGATGAGAATGCAACTATTAAAGTGAGTACTCCTGTTTCTGGAGCAAAAGTTTATGGTGATAGAATTGTAACAAAGAATGGACTACAAATGGAACTTCCAATTGTAGGAAATGACTCTTCAAGTAGAGCTATTAATGGTAATTCAACTGCTGACCCTGTATATAATGTTTCTAGTTTAACGTTAACTGCTAAAGAAGCAAACGAAGAAGGAGACATTGCATCTGGATCTACATTTACTTCCGTTATAGACGCTACAGATAATGAAGGTGTTCATGTTAGTAGTACTGATGTCTCTGAACAAGAAACATCTAACGATGATTTCTATGTAGGATATGTTTTCTCTGACTTAGGAACTAAGATAGAGATGGACAAATCTGGAGATACTAATACTTTCGTTGCTTTATACAACGGAGAAGAAGTTACTGCTGATTTATATGTTACAAGTTCTGAAGTTACAGTTTCTAAAGACTCAACTAGTTCAACTGGATCTAAGACTTTCACAGATGCAGAAGCGGAAGCTTTTGCTGGTAAAGACTTAGTTGTTGTTGGTGGTAGTTGTGTTAACACTGTTGCTGCTGAATTATTAGGAAGTTCTACTGCTGTATGTGGTGAAGCTTTTACTAGTGCTACTGGTGCTGGTGAAGGTCAGTTTGTATTCCAAGCATTTGAAAAGGATGGAAAAGTTGCCTTACTTGTTGCTGGATATGATGCTGAAGATACTACAAAGGCTGTTAGTTATTTACTAAACAATGATCTTGATGTTACTGCTGGTGCAGCTCCTCAAATCATGACTTCAGCTACTGAAGCTATTGTTGCTTAAACATAAATCTTAAACTAAAAAGGATTTTTTCCTTTTTTTTTTTTTTTTGATATTAATCATTAATTTTATAACCTATATTTTCTCTATATCCTAATGAGAAAAGAGATAATTCACTTACAAAATGTAAAAAAATATTATTATATAGGTGAAAATATAATCAAAGCTCTTGATGGAATAGATATTGAGGTTAACCGAGGAGATTTTGTCGCAATAATGGGTCCATCTGGTTCGGGGAAATCAACAAGTATGAATATGATTGGTTCATTAGACACTCCAACATCAGGACATGTATTTTTAGATGGTGAAGATATCAGTAAACTTTCTGAGAGTAAATTATCACAATTAAGAGGAAAAAAAATTGGATTTATATTTCAACAATTCAATCTCATACCAAACTTAACAGCAATCGAGAATGTTGCACTCCCCTTACTTTTTCAGGGAGTAGAGGAATCCAATAGACTAGAACAAGCAAAAAAACTTCTTACAATGATAGAGATGGCAGATAGAATCAATCACTATCCAAATCAACTATCCGGAGGACAACAGCAAAGAGTTGCAATTGCAAGAAGTCTTGCCAACGAACCAGAAGTAATTCTAGCAGATGAACCAACAGGAAATTTAGATACAAAGACAGGTGAAATAGTAATGAATTTTTTAGATGAAATGCATACAAAAAAACGAACAATAATTATGGTAACTCACGATCCAGATTTAGCAATGGAACATGCAAATAAAATATACTGGATAATAGATGGTAAAGTACAAAAAATAACACAAAAACAAAATAATAAGTGGATAAAAGCTAAATCTTAAAGAGTTGTTATGAAGGATTATTTTTTAATAGCATGGAGAAATTTACTTCGAAAAAAGTTAAGAAGCTGGTTAACTATTATAGGAATATTTATTGGAATAGCAACTGTTGTAGCTCTAATAAGTTTAGGTCAAGCTTTACAAACAGCAATATCATCACAATTCTCAGATTTAGAACCAGATAAAATAACATTCAAAAATGCAGATGCAGGATACGGACCACCAGGAACAACTGCTGCAGAAGATTTAACAGACAAAGATATAAAATTAGTATCAAGAATTTCTGGTATAAAAGAAGTTCATGGTACATATCTAGAACCAGTAACATTAGAATATAATGACGTAAGTGTTTTTACATTTGCCTCATCCATACCAATGGAAAAAACTCAACAAAATTTTGTATATAGATCATTTGACAATCCAGAAAAAGGGAATCTAATATATTCAAGTAATTCAAAAAAGGTTTTATTAGGGAATGATTATTATGTAAATAATATATTTGGAAGAAAAATAAAGATAGGTTCAACGTTAACAATAAATGATATTGATTTTAGAGTAAATGGATTTTTATCAAAGTCTGGGTCTTATACTAAGAACGGAGCAATATATATTTTAGAACAGGATATTGAAGAAATAACAAATAAATCAAATCAATACGATTTAATACAAATATATGCAGAAAGTGAAAATAATATAGAAGAACTCGCAGAAGAAATAAGAGAAGTTATTCGTAAAGACAGAAAAGATGAATTAGGAGACGAAAGTTTCTCAGTAGATACTGCAGGAAATAATATTCAAAGTATCAAATCAATTTTATCTATGGTTAATATAGTAGTGATAGCCATTGCATCAATCGCAATATTAATTGGGGGAATAGGTGTTGCAAATAATATGTTTACATCAGTATTAGAAAGGCGAAGCGAGATTGGAATAATGAAAGCAATCGGAGCAAAAAATAATTCTGTTATGTCTATATTCTTATTCGAAGCAGGGTTACTAGGTCTTTTTGGTGGGATAGGAGGAACTTTATTTGGATTTTTGATATCATGGAGCGTAATAGCAATAGCTTCAATATTTCTAGGTGACGGTTTCTTAAAACTAACATTAACTCCACTAATTGTTTTAGGTCCAGCAATATTTTCATTCATAGTTGGGATAATCGCTGGGTATATTCCCGCGAAACAAGCTTCAAAACTAAATCCTGTTGATGCCTTAAGAAAATGAATAAACAATTTTTCAAACTATCATTTAATAATTTAAAGAATAGAAAACTAAGAAGTGGATTAACATTGCTAGGCATAGTCATTTCAGTCATGGTGATATTTGTTTTAATCTCTTTATCATTAGGTTTACAAAATGGAATAGAACAACAATTTGAGAGAATGGGAAGAGATAAAATATTTATCTATCCGACAGGAATTCCAGGAGTTGCAAGTGCATCTTCATTAACGCTAGATGACGTAGATGCAATAGAAAAAGTAAATGGAGTAAAATTGTCATTCTATGCAACAATTAATACAGCAGAAGTCTCATGGAAAGACAAAACAAGATATTTATTCACAATGGGAGTCCCAAATGATAACAAGGAGGTAATAAATTTAGTTCAAGAAAGTTTTACAATAGAAGTAAAAGATGGAAATTTTTTTCAAAAAGGAGAATCCAATAAAATAGTATTGGGTTACAAAATCCCAGAAGTTTTTCCAGGAATAGGAATAGGAGACAAATTATCATTAAATGATAAAAAGTATAGAGTAATAGGAATTTTAGAAACTCTTGGGAATGATGGCGATGATAAAAGCTTGTATATTAGTTATGATGACTCAAAAGAGTTGTTTGGAAATGGTAATAACTTAGATTATTTAGGTATTCAAATTGATGATGTAGATGACATGAAAAAAATTACATCTAGGATAGAATCAAAATTAGATAAGTTAAGAGATGTAGATGAAGAGACAAGGGATTATGTAATTCAGACACCAGAAGATTTGTTAGAAAGTTTTAATTCAATATTATCAATTCTTACAGTTTTCTTGGTTGGAATAGGTGGAATAAGCATTTTTGTAGGAGCAGTTGGAATTGCAAATACAATGTATACATCCGTCGTGGAAAGAACAAAAGAAATTGGAATAATGAAAGCAATCGGAGCAAAAAACTCTTCAATTTCTATAATCTTTTTAATTGAATCAGGTTTATTGGGTTTAATCGGTGGCCTTACGGGAATGATGGTTGGATTTGGAGTCTCGGAATTGGTGGGCTTTTTAGCATTAAAGTTAGCAGGAACAACATACCTGCAACCAGTTTATCCAATATCAATGTTAGTTTCTCTAATATTTTTTAGTATCTTAATTGGAATAGTCAGTGGAATTCTTCCCTCAAAAAATGCCTCAAAAACAAATATAGTTGATGCTTTACGATATGAATAAATAGCAACCTTTATAATTTAAAATAGCCTTTATCTTTTACTAGTTTAATCTAGATATAATTGAAAGGAGGATAAAATGAAATATAATAAAAACAAAAAAGGTGTTTCAGCAATCGTTGCTACAAGTCTTATAATCTTGATTACAGTTGCCGCAATTACAATTGTTTGGTCAGTGGTTATTCCAATGATACAAGATAGTTTACAAAGCGGTCAAGCTTGTTTAAATGCTCCAGGAGCTATTACTATTAGAACACGTACAGGACAAACCTGGTATAACACAACATCAGATATGCTATATGTTCAAATAGAAAGAACTTCTGCGGATATTGATATTGCAAAAATCAATTTAAGAGCAATAACTTCAGAAGGAAATGCGGAAAACATACAATTGGAAACAAGTAATGTTACGGCGTTTAAGCCTAATGGATTAGATCCAGCAGATGTTGTTGTATATAGCCAAGATTTTAGTGAAGATAATGAGACAGTTATAGTCTCAGTAGAAATAAGTCCAGTTATAGTAACGGGTGCAAAAGAATATTCTTGTTCAGATGCGGTTGCTAGAGCAGAAATAGAATCATTCGAATAAAAAGGGTAATCCCCTTTTTTTATTTTTTATTTTTTTAAGTTAAATATTTAAATAGATTTCTCCTCGTTAAAATATGAGGTGTAAGTTTAATTCTATTCGCAATAAGAAGGCTCAAGTTTGGGTTGAAACAGTTATCTATACATTGGTGGGATTATCTATATTAGGATTATTATTAGTCTCGACAAAACCAAAGTTAGATAAGATGAAAGACGAATCATTGATTAATCAAGCAATAGAAAGTTTTGGAATAATTAATGAAAAAGTTTACGAAGCAGCTCAAACAACAGGAATGAGAGTAAAATATGATTTAAAAATAGGAAAAGGAACATTTGTTATCGATGCAGAAGAAGATATACTCTATTGGAGAATCCCATCTTCGCTAAAATATAGTGAAGAAAATATAGCAGTAGAACTTGGTTCAACAATGTCTATCAAGACAGTGCAAGGGGACCCATGGTTAGTAGAAGTATCAATGCCATATAATTTTGATATTCAATATGATGGGAAAAATGAAGTAAAAGAATTTATAGAAGCTGGTAATATGTATAGTTTTACAATAGAGAATGAAGGTTCAAATTTAAGAAGATTACAACTAAATTTTAAGGAAATATAAAATGAAAAAAATACAAATTAATCTAAATCCAACTGTCCCATCTATCCCAAAATTTGAAGATAAAACTCAAATAAATGTTCGTTATATGGTGCTTTCTCCTTATGTTTCCATACATATTTATTGGGATCCAAAAATTTCCGAAGTTGTATATGAAGTAGAAGAACCAATCCTAAACCAAGAAGAAACAGAATTACTACAAAAGTTAGAAATTTACTTAAGGGAAAAAATAAATTTTAATATGACGGAAGAACATAAGACAAAAGAATCTCTTATTGATTATATTGAAGAAAAGTCAATGTCCACGATAAAAGAATTAGGAATAAAAGTAGATGATGATTTATATCAAAGAATTTTTTATTATTTATACAGAGATTTTATTGGATTAAATGAAGCAGAACCATTGATTAGAGATTATTTTATTGAAGATATAGAATGTAACGGAGCTGGAGAACCAATTTATATTGTTCATCGAGTATTTAGAAATATTAAAACAAATATTATTTTCAAATCGATAGAAGGATTGGCAAACTTCGTAGAAAAATTAGCACAAAAAACAGGTAGATACATCTCATATGCATCACCAATTTTAGATGGAAGTTTACCGGATGGAAGCAGAGTAAACGCAACATATACTAAAGATATCACAAGTAAAGGTCCAACATTTACAATAAGGAAGTTTACAAAAGTGCCATGGACTCCAATACAACTAGTAAGCTTTAATTCAATAAGTCCAGAAATGTTAGCGTATTTTTGGTTAGCGTTGGAATATAATGCAAACATAATGATAGTTGGAGGAACGGCTTCAGGAAAAACTACTTTATTAAATGCAATAGCCTTTTTTATCCCACCAGAAAAAAGAGTTGTCTCAATAGAAGATACAAGAGAATTGAATCTTCCAAGAGAAAACTGGCTCCCAAGTGTAGTTCGTTCAGGGATGTCTAGTGGAGGAGCTGGAGAAATTGATATGTTTAGTTTATTAAAAAGTTCTTTTAGACAAAATCCGGATTATGTAATTGTAGGTGAAGTTAGAGGGAAAGAAGCATCAGTATTATTTCAGGGGATGGCATCAGGTCATTCTTCTATGTCAACATTGCATGCAGATTCAGTCCAAGCAATAGTGAACAGATTGTCAACTCCACCAATTTCACTAAGTCCAACATTGATAAATTCATTAGATATTGTGGCAATACAAACTCATGCAATTGTTGGTGGACATGAAACACGTCGTCTTAGAGAAATAGTAGAAGTTAAAAATATTAATACAGATGGGACATTCGTAACAAATACTCCATTTAAGTGGAATCCAGCAGATGATAAATTTTATTCTCAATCACAAAGTATCTTTTTTAAAAAGATTTCAGAAAAATTTGGAATATCATTAGAAAATCTAATAAAAGAATATGAGAGAAGAAAGCAATTAATACATATTTTACATAATCAAAAAATAATAGGGTATGATGAAGTACAAAAGGTGATTAATGAGTATTCGAAAACCCCAAAACCTGTTCTAAATAGGCTAGGAATATCAATTTAATAAAATTTTCTTTACTTCATCCATAAAAGAATCTACTTTAGTAGAGTATTCACCAAGCAGTTCCATATTAATATTTGTTATCTTAGTTGGTTCTTTTATTTTTAATGTAACATGTTTTCTAAATTCACATTCTCGAGCTTTCTGTAAATCAGGAACTCTTTTAAAGAAAATATACATTGGAATAATCTCTTGAATAGAAGGTATTTCACTAAAATATTTTTTCATAAATTCTATTCTTTGTTTTGGAGAGATAGGAAGCTCTGGAATTTTTTCCAATTCATTATATTTTTCAATAAGACCATCAAAACTCCTTTCAATCAAACTTTTCCATCTAGCAAGAAGATTCAGAATAACATCACAGGTCTTCGTGTACTTTAAACTCACATATAATAAATGGTCAGCACTTGTTTTTTCTTTAATAATTTCTTCTATCATAATCCAGCTAGTAAATTTAAATTAAGGCAGCTAAGGTATTGGAAGCATTACTCCTTTTTATACCTTTTTATTTTTACGACATTTCTTTTTATAGAAAATAAATCCAAGAATTAATATCACAATTAATAAAATCCAAAGAAAAGAAAAATTATTTTTATCAGAAAGTAAAGTAAAATTTCCTAAATTTAAATTAATTGTTTGTTCAATAGTTCTTCTTGTATTTGTAATATCTGAATAATGAATAATTAAATCAATCTTATTTTTTTCTGAAGATATTTTAAAATCAGAAGTAGTTGCCTCGTTAGAGGATAAATCTCCAACATTTTCCCTAGTTGCTCCATAAATTTGAATCATTTCTTGAGTTGGAACCTCTAGAGTAACAGCTTCTATATCTTCACTTCCAATATTTAGAATTTCAAATGAAATGGTTTCTGTTGCTAAATCATAATCCTCAACAAAAATTTCGAAATTAGCTCTAATATCTCTAATCTCTACATTAAACATTCTCTCTACATTATTATATTTTATTTTAATAGGAGTTTCTCCATTAAGAGCATCTTCATCTATTCTAACTTTAAAAGGAGCCATAAAAGCACTATTATAATCCTTAGTATAAGTTCCAGATTTTATTTCATAAATAGAATTTGAAGAAGGATCTATGGAAAAGGGGAACTCTTCCACTAATTCAATTCTAATATCACCACATTCGGAGGATGCAATCCCATCAACTTGGAATACAACTTTCAAAGAATCTCCAGGAACAGCAGGATAGGGATCTTGATTTAATAAAGAAACATCTATATCACATATATCAGCAGCCAAAACATTATTCAAAGCAATTAAACAAATAAGAACAGCGAATGTAAATACCAACTTTTTCATAATCACTTAATACTTTTATTGTTTTTAAAGATTCCGATAAAATATAATAGTAGAATTCATATAAACTTAAAAAGACAATCAACATTTCTAGCTAAAAGAGAATGGCAAAAAAATGTATTTATTGTTCTACTGAAATTAATAAAAATTCTGTCGTAGACATGTGTGATCGTTGTATGTATCAAGTCTGGGGTGAAAAAATGGCAAAAGCAATAGTAGAGAATATGGAAAGAGAAAGAGATGTAGGTAATCTGGAACTTGGAAGAGTAGGGGAATCAAAGGATCTATCAGTAGAAATAAAGAAAAAAATGCAAATAGTTGATTTCAAAGATAATAAAATGCAAGATTTAAGTCACCAAGATTTAACAGAAATAGATAAGTTTTAACAAAGAAAGTAATAAAAAGATTTTTAAAGGGTTATTCTTTCCAATGATTAGGATAGCAAATGTCCGAGTTGTAACACAGCGAGAAATAATTCTCAGTTGTTCAAATATTAATATGGTAAGAGGAAAAAGAATCAGAAAAAAAGGAAAGATAAGCTTTAGTGAATACTTCAAAAAATTAGCTAAAGGAGATAAAGTAGCAATCGTAATGGAAAGAGCAGTACGAGTAGCATTCCCAAAAAGATTACAAGGAAGAACGGGAACGGTAGTAGGAGAGAGAGGAAAATTCAAAATAATAGAACTTAAAGATAAAAATAAATTAAAAATGTATATTATTCATCCAGTACATTTAAAAAAAATATAATGGCAATAAAAGAAGAAAAACCACTAACAATGTCAGAAGTAGTAAGTATAATTAGAGATACAGAAAAGACAAAGATAGTTAAGGAATTTATTAAACAATTTGACGTTATCGATTTAGAAAAAGCAATGGAGCTAAAAGAAAAATTAACAAATTTAGAATTATTGAAGTTAAAAGAACAACATATAATAAAAATAGTAGATTTTATGCCAAAAGAGGCCACAGAATTAAATAAAGTTCTTAGCGATGTTAATCTAGATGCAGATGAGATTAACAAAGTCTTAGAAGTTACTAGGAAATATTAATCCTATGGTAAGAGAAGAGAATGCAATAGTATTAGACTTTTTAGCATATGGTTATCCATTAGAAAAAAAAATGCTCCCAATAGCTCAAGCAATAGGTGAAGAAAATTTTACTCTTTTACAATTAGTTCCAAGAAGAGGAATAAAATTTGAAGTAGGAGAAGTTGCTTATATAGGAGAAGGCAAAAGAGAAAAAGTTCAATATATATTAGGAAGATGTCCCAGAGAAAAATTAACAGAAACATCAAAAATCCAATTATCAGAATTTGTTGAAAAATCAGTAGAAGAAAAAGAAGAAAAATTTGTAAAATTTTTCAATGAAGCACAACCTATAAATACTCGACTTCATCAATTTGAATTAATCCCTGGCTTCGGGAAAAAACATACAAGTGCAATTTTAGAAGCAAGAGAAGAAAAACCTTTTGAATCCTTTAAGGATATAAAGGAAAGAGTTCATAATATTCCAGATCCTAAAAAAGGAGTAGAAAAAAGAATAATGGAAGAATTAACCGAGATACAAAGACATAATTTGTTTATAGAATAAAATGGCAGGAAAAGGACACAACACACAAGAGCAAGATTATGAATTAGTTAGATTACTAGGAAAAGACATTCGTGGTAGTAAAAAACTATTTGCAGGTTTGACATTAGTAAAAGGTGTAAATTGGGCAATTGCAAATGCGATATGTAAGATTACAGGATTAAGTAAAAGTAAACAAATCGGAGATTTGACGCCAGAAGAAATTAAACAATTAGAAGAATTCATGAGTAATCCAACAATACCTTCATATTTAAAGAATAGAAGAAATGATTTTGATACAGGAGAAGATAGTCATCTTTTCGGTGCAGATTTAAGTTTAAAAAAGGAATTTGATATTAAGAGACTTAAAAAAATAAGATGTTACAAAGGATTACGACATACTGTAAACCTTCCAGTAAGAGGACAGAGAACTAAATCTAATTTTAGACCAAACAGAAGAAAGAGCGGTGCTGTTGGTTCTAAGAAGAAGTAATAAAATGGGAGATATAAAAAGAAAAAGGAAAAAGTTTAGTAGACCTAAACAGTTATTTGATAGAGTCAGAATAGACGAGGAAAATGTAATCGTTGAAAAATATGGTTTAAAAAATAAAAGAGAGATTTGGAAAGCAAAAGCAAAAGTTTCTAAATTTAGAAAGAGAGCAAAAGTTTTGATTAGGGCATCAATGGAAGATCAAAAAGATTTTTTTGATAAATTGAATAAATTAGGATTTAAAATTGAAAGTATAAGTGATGTATTAGCTTTGACAGAAACTGACTTATTAGAAAGAAGATTACAAACAATTGTATATAGTAAATCGTTTTCAAATACAATTAAGCAAGCTAGACAATTAATAGTACATAAACATATAATTGTTGATGGAACAATTGTTAATACACCATCTTTTTGGGTTAGTAAAAATTTAGAAACAAAAATAGAAGTTAAACCTAAAAAGGAAAAACCAATTAAAGTAGAGGCTCAAGATGAAATATCAGAAGAGTCAAATGAGGTAAATGAATAATGGCAAAGAAAAAAGAAGATCATGTAGCGGTATTAAATATTTATGCAAGTTATAATAATACAATAGCAAATTTAACAGATTTAGCAGGGAATACAATGGGAAGAATTACTGGTGGTCAAATAACAAAGCATGATAGAATGAGAGCAAATCCAACAATTGCCATGTTTATAGCAAAAAGAGTTCAAGAACTATGTAAAGATTACAAAGTAGCCGGATTATATGTAAGAATGAAAGGTCAAACTGGTGGACGAGGGATAGGTCCAGGTGGACATGCTATTGTAAAAACATTAACCAAAGAAGGTATGAGAATATTAAGTATGAGTGATATTACCGCATCTCCTCGTGGAGGACCTAAGAAAGCAGGTGGACGAAGGGGGCGTAGAGTATAAATTTATAAATGAAATTTATCGCAATATAATATGGAACTAATAAATAAAAATAAACAAAAAATAAGCTTTACAGCTACAATGAATATAACTTTAGCAAATGCGCTAAGAAGAAGTGTTGTAGAGATACCAATTCTTGCAATTCAGGAATGTGATTTTTATAAAAATGATAGTGCCTTATATGATGAAATGATAGCACATAGATTAGGTTTAATTCCATTAAAAAATGAAAAGTTAAAAAAAGATCAAGTTATTGAATTAAAATTAAAAGCTAAAGGTGAAGAAGGTGGAATCTATATAATGTCAGGAGAATTAGGAGATATGCCAGTATATGGAGATATGCCAATCGTTTATTTAGATGAAGGACAAAATATTGAGATTGTTGCCAGAGTTGGTGCAGGTATTGGAAAAGACCACGCAAAATATGTTCCAGGATTATTTTATTATAAAAATTTACCAAAAATAAAAATAGGAAAAGAAGCAGAATCATTAATTGAATTATCTAAAACCTATCCTAAGATATTTGAATTTAAAGATAAGTTAAAAGTAAAAGACGCAACTAAATGTGATTTAGACGAAGAAGATTTTGAAGACTATCCAGGATTAGATATATCATTTGATCATAAACTGG
>Ga0307992_1001804_pt1 | contig 12488 bp, 2 predicted proteins | sample EllFjometagen133_FD_203162 | JGI IMG/M metagenome (GOLD analysis project Ga0307992, IMG submission 203162) | Marine microbial communities from Ellis Fjord, Antarctic Ocean - #133 | ecosystem: Environmental > Aquatic > Marine > Unclassified | place: Southern Ocean | collected 2014-10-08
TACCCGCCTAGGCGGGCGCGCTCTAACCAACTGAGCTAATTGCCCTTATATAAATTGTGTTCTGTAAATTGACCTCGTCATTACCCGCCTAGGCGGGCGCGCTCTAACCAACTCTTGCCCCACAGTGAGTCAACAGCCCCTACTGTTGAGGGAGCTACACGCCCATTATTAAAAAATTAACAACAGTATAATAACAGATTTTATTTTCAAAATCAAGACCTTGGTGAACCCAAGAAGATTTGAACTTCTGACCTCCACAATGTCAATGTGGCGCTCTAACCAACTGAGCTATGGATTCATAAAATTTAAATAGCACTCTTGCCCCACGGTGAGTCAACAGACTCTACTGTTGGGGGAGCTATGGGTCCATTATAACAAATCTAAACAATAAAAACAGTATAACAAAAACTATTACAAAAATCAAGTATTAAATAAAAAAACTTAGGATAATATCCCAAGTTTCTTTTAAGTTTTAACAACTATAATGTGACAAAAATCTAACCGTAATCATCCCATCTCGATATAAATATCAAGATCCGACCTAGATAGTCTTTGATTTTCATCAAAGCACATCTCCAGAAAGGAGGTGATCCATCCACAGCTTCCGCTACGGATGCCTTGTTACGACTTCACCCTGATCACCGATCCTGCCTTAACCCCCTGTTCAAGCAAAGGGCTTCGGGCATTACCGACTTTCGTGGTGTGACGGGCGGTGAGTACAAGACCCGAGAACGTATTCAACGCGCCGTGGCTGATGCGCGTTTACTAGCGATTCCAACTTCATGAAGGCGAGTTGCAGCCTTCAATCCGAACTGAGACCGGCTTTCTGGGATTAGCTCCACCTTGCGGTTTGGCAACCCTTTGTACCGGCCATTGTATCATGTGTGTCGCCCCAGACGTAAGAGCCATGCTGATTTGACGTCGTCCTCCCCTTCCTCCTACTTGCGTAGGCAGTCTCGTATGTACATTTAACATACGACGAGGGTTGCGCTCGTTTCCCGACTTAACGGTACACCTCACGGCACGAGCTGACGGCAACCATGCAGCACCTGTCTAGCACCCTCGAAGGCTCCCTGTGTTTCCACTGGGATGCAGCTAGATGTCAAGTCTGGGTAAGGTTCCCCGCTTATCATCGAATTAAACCACATGATCCACCGCTTGTGCGGGTCCCCGTCTATTCCTTTGAGTTTTAACCTTGCGGCCGTACTCCCCAGGCGGCGCACTTAACGCGTTAGCTTTTTTCAACGGCACTGACAGGGTCGATACTGCCAATACCTAGTGCGCATCGTTTACGGCGTGGACTACGGGGGTATCTAATCCCCTTCGCTACCCACGCTTTCGTCCATGAGTGTCAGAGATGTTCCAGCAAGCTGCCTTCGCCTTTGGTGTTCCTGCAGATATCAACGCTTATTACGACTACACCTGCAGTTCCGCTTGCCTCTCCCATCCTCTAGCTTAACAGTTTCAAGAGCGATCTCCAGGTTAAGCCTGAAGTTTTGACTCTTGACTTGTTAAACAACCTGCGGACGCTTTACGCCCAATAAATCCGGATAACGCTTGAGGTCTCTGTATTACCGCTGCTGCTGGCACAGAGTTAGCAACCCCTTATTCCTGTGGTACCGTCACGAGTTCTTCCCACAGAAAAGCAGTTTACGACCCGAAGGCCTTCATCCTGCACGCGGCATCGCTCCGTCAGGCTTTCGCCCATTGCGGAAGATTCTTGACTGCAGCCTCCCGTAGGAGTCCGGGCAGTGTCTCAGTCCCGGTGAGGCAGGTCACGCTCTCACGCCTGCTACTGATCATAGCCTTGGTAAGCTTTTACCTTACCAACAAGCTAATCAGCCATAGGCCCTTCTCTTTCCGATAAATCTTTAAATGCGAATGTCATATGACCCCGCATTACCATCGAGTATTAATCCACCTTTCGGTGGGCTATCCTCGAGAAAGAGGTAGGTTACCAGTGTGTTACTCACCCGTTTGCCGCTCGTATCCCCCAACCGAAGTCGGGGCACGTCGCTCGACTTGCATGCCTTAGACATGCCGCTAGCGTTAATCCTGAGCTAGGATCAAACTCTCAAAATAAATTTGATGTTTGATCTTGCTCTTACTTATACTAAGTAGAGCAAGGTTTTAATTTTTGTTTTTTGGATTTAGACGGTTATTATTAACAATAAATTGTTAATGTGATTTTTGTCACGCTATAATTGTCAAAGAAAATCTTTCTAAACTTTAGAAAGAAAAAAGAGGAACCCAAATCTTTGAATTACTCTTTTTTCTTTCCAGTATCTCAGTCCGCCAGCCGGCGGAGGACTTAGAAGAAATTAAGTTTTATAAAATTATTTTTGAAAGAATTTATACTTAGTTTTTAAGCTTCAATATAATACACTTTTTTCAAAAACCTGTCAAGGGTTTAAAAAAGCCCTAATTGGGGATAAGTAAACAAAATTTATTTAGCCTTTTTATCACGCCATTCTTCTATTTTTTTATGGTCACCTGATAGCAATATTTTAGGTACTTTTAAACCCATAAATATCTCTGGGCGAGTATATTGAGGGTATTCTTTTTTAATTTTTTTAGCACCTAAACCATGGCTTTCTTCAGCCAAAGACTCAGGGTTACCCAAAACCCCTGGAACCAAACGAGCTATGGCTTCGGTGATAATTAAAGCTGGTAATTCTCCGCCTGCCAAAACATAATCCCCAACCGACACTCTCTCATCAATAAACTTATGCACCCGAGCATCAAATCCTTCATAACGGCCAGATATTAAAATTAGTCTATCTAATTTAGAAAATCTACTAGCCATTTTTTGATCAAATTTTTTACCAGCTGGATCCATTATAATAACTTTTGTATTTTTTATTTTTACTTTTTTTCCACCTTTTACTAAACCCAAATTTTCCAAACAAGAATATATGGGTTGAGGAGATATGAGCATTCCAGCTCCACCGCCGTATGGATTGTCATCAACTTTATTATGTTTATCAGATGTATAATCACGAAAATTATGAACATCTATTTTAATACTTTCATTTTTTTGTCCACGCAATAAAATAGAAGTCTCTGCATACTTCTCAACAACCTCTGGAAATAAAGTTAAAATCTCAAATTTCATAAATAATTAATATATATTATAATATATATTATAATATATATTAATTAAAATCAACTAGGTAAACTAAAAAGATCATACATGCCCTTGACAAAAACTAAAAAAACAGTTATAATTAACTATTGTTTTAGAAATGAAAGCTCTTTTTGAGAGATAAACCCCGACCTATTATAGGTCAAAGACCAAGGAGGCAAATCGTGCCAAAGAAAGAAGACTGGAAAAAAATAGGGGAACCAAGAGTGCTGGCCTCCCGATACGGGAAAAGCCTATCTGCCCAACGATATATAAACCCCGGCACAGGAAAAAAAGAGGATTATATATTATTTGGACAAAAAGACTGGTTCGTAACGCTAGTCCTAACGGAAGACAACCAAGTGGTAACGGTCTCGGAGTTCAAGCAGGGCCGAGATGGCTGGGGTCTTGAACTTCCCGCTGACACTTTCAAAGGTAATGGCCCGCCTGACGTAAGTACTGTGAGGGAGAATATCCTGCATGAGACCGGCTACAATGGGAATATTACTTCCCTTGGGTTCACCTGGTTGGCAACCCGCGGGAGTCCTACCCGTATTTGGCATTTTGCCATGCGTAATGCCAAAAAAATTCAGGAAGCCAAACTTGACAAAACTGAAGACATCATCTGCCAGACGATGAAACTTCAGGATTGGCTGGACGCCATCGCAAATGGTAAAATCACGGAACATAGTGCGATTGTCGCAACTATGCTGTCAGGTGTCCGATAATAAAGAAAACACCAAGCCATACCCTGGGCGTTTACGCCCGGGGTATTTTTTTATCAACTATTTAAAAACTCCTAGAGAGATATCTCTCTAGGAGTTTTTATTTTATTTCTTTATAAACTATTCAAAGCTTTTCTAGTTTGAGGTCCTATCCAGCCTGGAAAAGGAATCAAGCCTTTTGCTTTTTGGAAGTCCATAACAGCCTGTTTAGTAACTGGACCAAAATAAGCAGTGGTCTGAGGATGTTTAAAATATCCTAAATCTTTTAATACTTGTTGAAGTTGCCTAACTTGAATACCAAGCGAACCTAAATACATATATCTATCAAATACAAATCTATCTTTTACCACTTCAACTTTTTCAGAAACTATCTCCTCAACTACCAGAGCCACCACTTTTTGTATTATACCATTTTCACCATTTAAAACCTTCCTAGTCCCTGGTCCTACCCAGCCTGGATATGGAGTTAAACCTTTGTCTTTTTGAAAATCTACCACCGCTTGTTTTGTAACGTTACCAAAATATCCAGTAATGGTTGGGTATTTATAATACCCAAGCTGTTCTAACAGTCTTTGTAATCCCCTAACTTCATCTCCAGTCGAGCCGATATATAAATAGGAAGTGAAAACATAGTTAACGGTTGGAATAATTGGTTTTTTTGTTGGAGTTGGAATAATTGTTTCTGTGGTTTTTTTAACAGCACTAGCCAGCTTGATAGAAGAAACAAACACAGGAGTAGTAGCGCCTTGTTTTGACCTAAATTTAAAATATAATCTATCTGCTTCTTTATCTTTTAGATTATACTTTTTAGTTGGATAACTAACCCAAGAACTACCCGCAAAATCTTTTGATTCTGAAACAGCAACTTCACTAGCATTTTCTACATTTTTAAATTCTAGAGAAATAACATTCTCAGTTAATCTTGTAACCACAGCCAAAGGCGATCCATCAGCCACAGAACTGTCTAGTATAGACTGAGTAGTGGTTGAGACAACAGGCGGCACAGGTGCCAAAAAGGCACCACCAGATGCAACATCATTATCAACAACAGATAAACTAATATCTGAAATTGCATAAGCATCATAATCAGAATCACTTGAAGCAACAACATGACTAATAGATAATGTCTCGCTACCTTCCACCTCTTCGTCGTCTATCGCTGTAACAATAATATTCTGTACCGTATCCCAATTTAAATTTGTAAATGTTAAGGCTGTAGGAGAAATACCAACCTGTGCAGAAGAAGCTGAAATAGAAACTACCGCATCATCAGTTGGCTCCGTATTCAAAACCAAAGAATATGTATAAGTGGAACCACCTTCTGTAACAGTACCTAATCCTGTACCAGAACGACTAACACCGGGGGTATCATTATCAATAATTGTTAGGATAGCTATATTATCAGAAATAGTTGCATTAGCTGGAGATGAGATAGTCAGAGTAATTGCTTCACTACTTTCGGCTGAAGAATCATCTGTAATGGGTATACTAAAAGTTTGACTACCAGTTTCACCAGCAGACCAACTTACACTTCCAGACGAAGCTGTATAATCACTTCCAGCCGTTGCTGTGCCATTAGAACTGCCATAACTAACAGAAACAGTATCATCATAATATCCATTCATCACCACACTAATCGTAGCACTACCCACACCCTCGCTCACTTCTGCGTCCACGATAGACAAAGATGGCGGACTATCATTATCAGCTATGGTGATAGTAGAGGTAGTATTAGATAAATATGCATTAGACTCATTTGATAAAGTAAATACAAAAGTCTCACTACTTTCATTAATCTGATCATCGTACAAATTTACAATCACTGTTTTATCATCAGTGTCATCAGCCGACCAAGTCAAAGTACCTTCAACAGAATAATAATCTACACCAGCCAAAGCTGTATTATTAGAAGTTACATAATCCACAGAAGCACCAGAACCATTATTCCCTGTAGCAGACACTGTAATAACCACGCTATCCGCACCTTCATTAGCTGATACATCCAAAACAGACAACGTCAAAACACCATCATCGTCATCAATTACAACACTTTGTGAATCTCTAACTCCTAATTGCAAACCAGACGGAGATGACAAAGACAATGTAAATACCTCATCACTTTCTTCTGTGCTATCAGATAAAATAGGAACAGAAATATACTTAGTAGAAGTAGATCCTGCCTCCCAAGTCAAAACACCATTCACAGAAGTATAATCACTACCAGAAGATGCTGTACCATTCGCTGTAGTATATTGCACTGTTGCCCCTGACTCTGGCACACCAGAAATCACCACTGCCACAAAAGCTGTACCATCGCTCTCTCCTGCAGTGGTAGTAGCTACATTAAAATAAACAAAAGGAGTTCCGTCATCATCAATAACAGAAACCACACCTGTTAAATCAGAAATAGTAGCATTTAAAACTCCGGATAAATTAACATTAAAATTTTCTGCACCCTCTACGCTTTCATCGTCAGTAATACTTACCACAATAGACTGTAAACCGGTCTCACCAGAAGACCAAGTTAATACCCCAGATTTAGCAACATAATCACTTCCAGAAGATGCTGTACCATTAGCAGTAGCATAGCTCACAGAAACAGTAGAAGCACTTTGCCCAGTCATTGTTATATTTACACTAATAGTACCAGCAGTTTCATTTACAATTGCATCAGAAATACCAATACTCGGTGTATTGTCATTGTCTTCAATAGTGACAGTGGCATTATCATCAATAGTCGTACAGTTATTAAAATTGGAAAGTGTTATGCCAAAAGTTTCATCACTTTCATCTAGCGGATCATTAATAATTGGTACACTAAAAGTTTTGTCTCCGGTTTCACCAGCTGACCAAGTCAAAGTATCTGTACTTTCTGTGTAATCACTACCAGACAAAGCAGTACTATTACTAGTATCATAATCTACAGAAACAGCTTCGCTATAATAACCAGACATGGTGACAGTAATAGTGACACTACCAGAACCCTCAGAAACAGTAGCGTCTGAAATAGACAGAGAAACAGCGGTATCATTATCTTTAATAGTACCTGTCCCAGAATCATCTGAGATACTACTATTTTGAGCATTATTAAGAAGAACATAAACATATTCATCATCCTCAGTCACCTCATCATCAGTAATAGTAATAACAACTTCTTTGTCACTACTATCCCCTTCTTCCCAAGTAAGTGTGCCAGAAGCAATAGTATAATCTGATCCACCAGTAGCAGTATTATTAGCTGTGACCCAATCAACTGTCACTGTTTGATCTATATCACCACTTTTACTCACAGTAAAGGTTAAATTACTGCCACCCTCTGCACCACTAACATCATTAATAGACAGAGAAGGAAGACCGTCATTATCTGTTATAATTATTTCTCCCTGAGAATCAGAGATACTAGCGTCACCAGTAACGTTAGATAAATTTATATAAAAACTCTCAGAACCCTCCACCGAGCTGTCGTCTGTTAAACTAAGAGAAACTGTCTTCTCACCATATTCCCCTGGATTCCAAGTGACAATACCAGAACTCTCTGTGTAATCACTACCAGAAGAGGCAGTATTATCTGCGGTAACCCAATCAACTGTAGTGGTATTAGCGCTGGTACCAGACATAGTGACTGTGGCGGTAAAACTGGTATTATTTTCACCTACAGTTTTATCAGTAATAGTAATCGCTGGCGTACCATCATCATCTAAAATTAACAAAGCTGATGAATCAGAAATAGTAGCATTAGTTGGATTAGATAGTGTTATATTAGCAGTTTCTTGACCTTCGATTAGCGAATCATTCAAAACACCTATATCAAAAGTCTTACTTCCAGTTTCTCCTGGCGACCAAGTAAGTGTGCCAGAAGTAAATACATAATCAACTCCGGCTTCAGCCTCTCCCTCACCAGGATCTTCATCAATCTGCTCTACAACATAATCTACCGTAGCGGTGGCAGCAGAATAATAATTCATATAAACAGAAGCTGTACTAGTACCATTACTTTCTATAGCATACACATCACTGGCAGTAAAATATGGTGTCGGATCATTGTCTTGAATTGTCAGAGTGGACGTAGTATTAGATAAGTCAGCGTTTACATCATTAGACAAAGTGATTAAAACAGTTTCATTTGATTCATCCAAAGAATCACTAGTAATAACTACGGTAAAAGTTTTGTCTCCAGTTTCACCAGCCAACCAAGTCAGTGTACCTGACTTGGAAGTATAATCAGTTCCGGCAACAGCTGTAATGTCTGTTGTGGCATAATCCACTGTTGTAGTGTTAGATGACAAACCAGACATAGACACTGTGATACTGGCATTATTTGACTCAGAAACAGACTTATCAGACATAGACAACACTGGAGTTCCGTCATTGTCTAAAATACCAATTATACCAGTTCCATCAGATATAGAACCATTATTTGGAGAAGACAAAACAACATTAAAATATTCTTCGGCATCTTCATCTATAGAATCATCAATTAGAGTAATTAAAAAAGTTTTAGCCCCTGTCTCACCAGCTGACCAACTGAGGGTGCCATTGGTGGCAGTGTAGTCACTACCAGAAGTGGCCGTACTACTAGCTGCAGTAACATAATTAACTGTAGCTGTATATGCACTTTGCCCTGACATTGTCACGGTCACCTCTACTTGATTATTTTCTGCTGCACTAGTATCTACCACAGAAAAAGCAGGTGTAGATTCATCGTTCGTAATAATAACCGTTGCTGAACCGTCATCAATATCTACATTTACCCCATTAGAAAGTGTAATAGTAAAATTTTCATCAACCTCATGCAATGAATCATCTAACATTGAAACACTAATAATCTTATTTCCAGTTTCTCCTGGCGACCAAGTAAGCGTACCAGTAACAGAAGTAAAATCACTATTAGCCGTAGCTGTGCCACTAGACATAGCATAATCAATTGTAGTAGTAGAATTATCAGCCCCAGTCAAAGTGACAGTCACAGGTATAGTCCCATCATCTTCTGCACCAGAAGCATCACTAATTGCCACATCTGGTGGACCGTCATTTCCAGAAATAGTAACAGTAGCAGTACTATCTGTAATACTACCGCAACTCTGACTTGAGATGGTTATAATAAGTGTTTCATCAACTTCTGAAATAGAATCATCTGTAATAGAAACATTAAATGTTTTTACACCATCTTCTCCAGAAGACCAAGACAATGTATCATTAGTAGCAGTATAGTCACTACCAGCTGTAGCTGTACCGTTTGAAGTTGCATAATCAATAGTACAAGTAGAACCACTTTGATTAGTCATTGAAACAGAGACAGAGACGGTGCCAGCATTTTCAGCTGTTGTTGCATCCTCTACAAAAAACTCTGGAGGAGGATCGTTATCTGTAATTGTGAAAGTTGCCTGATCGTCCGATATGTTTGTGTTTACCGGATTTTCTAAATTTACATAAAAAGTCTCGTCTAATTCATCTAAAATATCATTAGTAATTGAAATGGTAGTAGTTACATCTCCGTTTGTTCCAGACAACCAAGTAAGAGTACCTGTTACACTAGTATAGTCACTCCCTGATAAAGCTGTATTATTTGAAGTATAAAAATCAACTGTCACATCTCCTGATGGAGTACCCGACAAAGTTGCAGTAATGGTAGCTGTTCCATCGCTTTCAGAAACAGACACATCAGCAATCGTCACTTGAATACTCGGATCAACAAAAGTCCAGTTTGTTAAATTTCCAGAATCAGTACACCCAACTGTACAAGAAAATATTTCGGCGTTTACATTATTATTATCTTTTGCATTTAAATATCTAACATCTCTTCCACCCTGTGGATCCATAAGCGTCTGCGTATCAGTTACAGAGCTACGAATATTAAGACTTGCTCCATCTATACCTTGCCAAGTGGTGGTACCAGTAATTGTAGTAGTTGCACTTGCTGGTAAAGTAAGAGTGTAGGTGCTACTAACTACTTTAGATAAATTATAAAAAGTATTTTCTCCGCTTATTGTTTGATTGGTGCCATTCAAATTAACTGTACTATTATTTGGCACAAAAGTTCCTCCGGTATTTAGCCAGTCTCCACCTACATCTAGTCGGCTAGTTGATAATACAGAAAAATTTCCATTCGATATTTCTATGTCATTATAAGCTGTTGCAAAATAATCATAAATACCTTCTCCGTTTGACAAATCTTCCATTTCATCAGTTGTCAACACTCTATCATAGACAGCAATTTCATCTAAACCTCCATGCCAACCAATACCTTTGTTTTCTTCTTTTTCGCCAATATAAGCACCTCCACCAGTGGTATTAACAATCAAATCCCCATCTACCATACTGGTATTACCTTCATACAAATGAGCTGAACCAACATTATTATCTCCGCCACCCTCAAAAGTAAAACAAGCATGACTCCACTGGTCTTTAACAAAAAAATTTGAAGTGTTAACACTGCTGGCATTTGTATCAACATATAAAGAATCTTCATTTCTATAAAGAGCAATTCTTTCAAAATACCAACTGTGACCATACGCAAAAATATACTCCCAACTATCATACGAGGTTGGTTTCATCCAAAGACAAATTGTTCTAGCTTCTGTCCCAAAAGGAAGATTACCAGACGGAATGTATACTGCCTGTGTGCCGCTAGCAAAATCCAAAGAATAATTGTTGGTAAAACTGCTTGTAGGAGTATCAGTTGACCATGTAGGTTCTTTTTCTGATATAAATGTACCAGGATTATTATAACTACTATTGTCAGCTGTTGTGGTACCAGAGCCTTCTTCAAAACCCCAATAACCCACTAAACCAGAAAATAAACTACTAGGTTTTTTTTCTAAATAAAAAGTATCATCATTATCTGTAAAATTTAATTTTAAATTATAAAAATCTAGAGTATTAGTATATGTATCAACTGCGCTATCACCATCTCCCACCACTTCAAATGTTCCAGAATCTGTATCGTTTGTTATACCCAAATACTCAGAACCAACAACACGCAAAGTTCCGTTATTACTAAAATCTCCTGTCACAGACAAATCTGCACCACCTAAATAAAATATGGATGAGGTAGTTATTTCCAAATCTCCGTTCAAAGTAAAAGAACTAACACTACTAGAGGCTGTTATAATATCATTGCTGTCAGTGGTATTAATTTTTAAATTATAAAAAATACCTTCTTCTAAATAAAAGGTGTCAGCCTCCCCATCGCTATCTCCTATATATTCTAATGTTCCAGAATCTACTACTTCGGATTCTGTTTCTAAACCATTATCCAAAGTTAAAACTTCACTACCTTTTAATTTTAAAATTCCATAATTATTCAAAAAATTACCATTACCACCATTAATGGTTAGGTCATAGCCATTCATATTTAAAGTTCCGTTTGTTATTACTAAATCACTATAACTATTATCCAATAAAATATCAGACTGCATTATTACTTCTCCTCCACTCTTATCAATATAAACATTCACACCTGCATAAAAACTATCTACACCAAGATTATCAAAACTAACATACTGATCATTACCACCGCTAAATTTTAAATGGGCCCGAATTCCTTTTAAAGTATTAATCACTAAATCGCCTTGCATCTCTAACATTCCATTTTGGATTCTATTTGATGTACCAACATTAATAGTAGTGGTTGATTGAGCCACAAGAGTATCATCACCAAAACTATATCCATTATTATTAATATTAAGCTCGTAAAAATTTAAATTATTATCAGAATTACCATCGGTATTATAAGTACCGCCATTTTCCAAAACTACTAAACCATTATTATGATTAAAGGTTCCACCAAGACTATCTATCGCAGCAAGATAAGTAGTACCAGATGCCATGCTAGGAGCATTGAAAACTGCCGTACCACTAATCTCAAAAAAATCTGAATAGTAACCACCTATATTTACAGTACCGCTCCCATTAAAAACACCTCCAGAAAAATAATAATTATTAGTAACAAAAACAGAACTGGTGGAATTACAATTTATAGTACCGGCGCTTTGTGTTACATAAGGAGAAATCTCTGATTTTAAAGTTCCATCACCAATATTTACAACTGCATTATCACCATTAATAGTTAGCCCTTTTTCAAAATCAACTGTATTACCATCGATATGTATTGTACCCGATGTAATGGTAGTTAAACCCATAACATCCTGCTCTCCACTATAGGCAAAATAAATATTAACATTGGGATTTTCTACTATTAAACTGGCTACATAACGAGAATAAAAAGTGGTTGTTACATTGTTTGTACCAGAAAATCTAATATAACCATACTGTAATGAATAACCAAAATCACCCTCATCCACCACCGAACCTTTGGTATTTATCACGCCAGAAGTAAGTCTTCCAGTTCGCAAAGTCAAAGCTCCGTTTACCGTTGCTTCTTGACCTGTAAATTTAGCATAACCACCATTTAAAATAAAATTATAAAAATCCACCCCCGTATCTTCAAAATAAGTATTTACATTATGATTAGCTAAAATTACAGTACCATTAGAATGATAAAAGTTTGAACCAGCACCAAAAGATAAAGTTCCACTAAACTGTGTAGTAGATGGAGCATAAAATTCAGCTCCATCAGATAAGTTAAAAACAACTGTGGTAAGTTGCCCTGCCCCACCAACAAAGGTACCATCCGATTG
>Ga0307992_1001806_pt1 | contig 12473 bp, 16 predicted proteins | sample EllFjometagen133_FD_203162 | JGI IMG/M metagenome (GOLD analysis project Ga0307992, IMG submission 203162) | Marine microbial communities from Ellis Fjord, Antarctic Ocean - #133 | ecosystem: Environmental > Aquatic > Marine > Unclassified | place: Southern Ocean | collected 2014-10-08
TCCTTTTTTTAATTCTAAAAGTTCTAAGACACGATAAGCTATTTTCTCCTGAGCTCTTCTCATCCCTCCAGACCGAGCATATTTGTTTACTTCATCGTCAGTATAATAAATATCTGGGTTTTCTAGAGATTCTTCCGGTCTATTATTTTTTACAGTCCAACCTTTATCTTTCTTTAATTTTGTTTTTTTCCTTTGTATTTTTTTCATATTATTAGGTTAATAATTTTCTAAGTTTTTATGCTTTATTCTAAAATAAATTAATTATTTTATTTTTATAAAGAAAAATTGAAAAGTATGAATATTAAATAGTCCTTTATTTTGTAATTTATATGAAAAAATATAATTTTCAATATTGTCAAAAAATTGTTGTATTCTCAAGAGATAAAACTAAAGTGCTTCTTTGTAAAAGGAAAGGAGAAGAAGATTATGATAATATGTTTTCATTTATTGGTGGAAAGATGGAAACAGATGATATTTCTATTATTGAGGGTTTGAAAAGAGAGAAAAATGAAGAGGTTGGGAAGATGTTTAAGATAAAGATTTATCCTTTGTTTAGTTTTAATTTGTTATTTAAGAAAAAAGAGGGTAATTCAATGGTTTTGCCACATTATCTTGCAATTTATGAAAATGGAAAAATTAATTTAAATGAAGAGTATTCAGATTATCAGTGGATTGAGATTAATAAATTAAAGGATTTTGAACCTAAAATCCCTACTATTCCTGAAGCAGTAAATAATCTTTTAAAATTAGAAAAAATTGTAGAAGAAAAAGAATTTATTTTAATTTAAGTTTTTTGATGTAACATAAGATTTAAATACCACTAGATAGTAGTTATATTACATGGAAAAACATTATGTTATAAATTTACCTGAAAGATTTCCTGAAGAGTTAATAACTAATTTAAGTGGTGTTAGATATGCTAATTGGGATATGATTAAAAAATTATATAATGCTTATGAGAAAATTCCTAAAGAAAATTCAACTTATGCTGCTAGTCCAAAAGATGCTTTAGGACATTTATTTTTTAGAACTTTAGAAAATAAATTAGCTAAGACTTTTTTGAAGATGTTTAAGTCTAATGCTAAAAAATATGCTTTTGATTTGCAATTTCTTGCAATTAAGGATTTAAATGGAAAAAGCCTTTCTTTTAGTCAAGCTAAAACTTTTAGAACTATGGAACTTGCGCTAGATATTTCTCGGGTTCAGGGGGGGAAACCAGATTATTTTAAGGCAAATAAGTTGATTTTTGATTGCGAAAAGAATTTCCAATAATTATTTATATTTCTATATCTTAGTTTATTATAATAAAATGGGATTAAATATAAGGGAAATAATACCAAGAAAAGAAATTGAATTAGAAGATCTTAATGGAAAAACTCTTTGTATTGATGCGTATAATTTTTTATATCAATTTTTAACTACAATTAGACAAATTGATGGAACTCCACTTATGGATTCTAATGCTAGAATAACAAGTCATCTTTCTGGACTTTTTTATAGGAGTATTGCTTTGTTAAAACAAGGAATTAAATTAATTTATGTTTTTGATGGAAAAGCACCTGATTTAAAATTTAAAACTGCTAATTTAAGAGAAAAATCAAAAAGTCTTGCTGAAGAGAGATATGGAGAAGCTAAAAAAAGAGAAGATACTGAATCAATGAAAAAATATAGTAGTCAATTTGTTCATTTAGATAAAGAAATGATTGAAGAAAGTAGAGAACTTCTTGAAGCAATGGGTATTCCAGTTGTAATGGCTTTAGGAGAGGGGGAAGAGGAAGCAGCTTATTTGGCAAAGATTAAGGAGGAAGTTTATGCTAGTGCAAGTCAGGATTATGATAGTTTGCTTTTTGGAACTCCGAAATTAATAAGAAATTTAACCCTTTCTAGAAAGAAAAAATTTTCTGGGGGGGTTTATTTAGAGGTTAAACCAGAATTAATTGAACTTGAAAAAGTTTTGAATTTTCTTGAAATAAATTTAGATCAATTAATTTGTTTAGGTATTTTAGTTGGAACAGATTATAATCCTAAAGGTGTTCCAGGAATTGGACCAAAAAAAGCCCTGAGTTTAGTGCAGAGATATAAGCAACCTGTTTTAATATTTGAAAATGTTGAAGAACAGATAATGACCCTGCCTGAAGAAAATCAGTTTGATTGGAAAGAAATTTTTGAATTATTCCATAATTATAATGTTAATGATGTTGATTTTAATTTTAATAAAATTAACAAAGAGAAAATAGAAGAAATTTTAGTTAAAAGACATGATTTTTCTGAAGAGAGAGTTAAAAAACAATTAAACAAGCTTTCTGAAATTGAAGAAAGAAACAAACAGAAAGGATTAGGTAACTGGTTTTAAAAAGTTTTAAATTCTCTGTTTATTTTAAGGAAAATGAATATATTATATGGTGTTAGTGGAGAAGGATTAGGGCATGCATTCCATGCTATAGAGATAACCAAATTTTTACAAAAAAAAGGACATAAGGTTATTATTGTTACTTATGGACAATCTTATGATATTTTGAAGAATAAATTTGATGTTTTTTTAATAGAGGGGATACATCCTATTTATGGGGGGGGAATATTAAATTTAAAAAAATCTTTTGTTTATAATATTAAACCTATTTTGAAAAATTTTAAAAGGAAAAAAGAAATTCAAGATAAAGTTAAAAAATTTAATCCAGATGTTTGTATTTCCGATATGGAGCCTATTGTTCCAATTATTTCCTATTATTATAAAGTTCCTTTAATATTTTTGAGTAATCAAACAAGATTTATTCGATTTAAACTTGATTTTCCTAAGAAATACTTTAAAAATTATTTTATTGCTAAGATTGCTATTAAACTAGTTGTACCTAAGGCAGATTATTATATTGCCCTGTCAATTTCTAATTTAAAATCCAAGAAAAAAAATACTTTTATCTCTTCTCCAATTATAAGAAAAGAAGTTATTTGTTCCAAACCTAATAATAAGGGAAGAATTGTTGTTTATTTATCTAAAAAAAATCAAAGAATTTTAGATATCTTAAAAAATATAGATGAAAAATTTATAGTTTATGGGTATGATACCAATAAAATAGATAATAATTTTGAATTTAAGAAAAAAGAAAATTTTATTGGGGATTTTATAAAATCAAAGGCAATTATTTCTAATTCAGGATTTACTTCTGTTTCTGAATCATTATATTTGAAAAAACCTTATTTAGCAGTTCCTCTTAAAGGACAATTTGAGCAAGAGTTTAATTCTCTTTTTTTAGAAAAAAAAGGTTTTGGAATTTATTCTAAATTTTTAACAGAAAAAGATATTAAAGATTTCTTATTGCATTTAAATAAATATGAAAAAAATTTAAAAAATTATAATTTAAATCTTGAGAATGTTTTTTTAGTTTTAGAAAAGATATTGGAAAAAATAAAAATTAAATGAGGTCTATTTTATAAAATATTTTTTTAGATAATTTTCTGAAAATTTATATATTGGATATATAAGAAGGATTGTTCCTACCAAATCTATGCTATAATGGCCTCTTGAGATTAATAAAGTAATTCCTACAAGGAATGTTAATAATAAAGCGAGGTTCTTTTTTGTTATTAAATAAGCAAGAAGAGGGATTGATAAATGTCCTGAGGGAAATGCACCATACATTAAAACACTTTTATTGGAGTTATATAATATGCCATTATATTCATATGGAAAACCAAGGGGAGTTAATACAATAAGAAATGCTCGGAATAAATGAAAAATTGAGATAATTAAGATTGCATAAGGAAGATAATATTTATTTTTTTTAAAAGACCAAATTAGAAGATAGAGTGCACTTAGCAACATAAGAACTTCAGATACCCAAAGAATTGGAAGATAAGGTAGATGTTCCCAAATTAAATCTTTTACAACAGGAGGGATATTAAAAGTAGAATGGATATATTTACTTGCAATATAAGTTATTTTTGTAGATATAAGACTACAGACTATTGTAATTCCCATTAATATTAAAAATCTTTTTTCAATAAATTTTTCTTTTAGATATTTTAATTTGAGTTCCATTTATATTCTTTAAAATTTAATTCTGTTTTTCATGATTTCAAATTTGAGATAGACTATTAATGCAATAGTAATTCCCCCTAAAAGATCAAAAATTAAATCATACATAGTGTCATTTAAACTATATTGATTTTTTGTTTCGAATATTTTATCTATTGTGAATTCTCCCATTTCCCATAATGTTCCAATTGAAAGAGTAAAAATTATTATAAAAATAATTATATGAATTTTTTTAAGTCTTAATTTTGAATATTTTTCTAAAATTATTGTTGAAACAAATCCTAATAATGCCACTGTAATTGAACCTAAGAAATGTGTAAATTTATCATAAAAAGGACTATATGTTGGATAGAAATTTAGAACAAGTCCTCCTGTATGAAAACATAGAGATAAAACAATTAGGAAATTTAATCCCCAGTGGAGAGAGAGTTTCCATTTTTTCTCTATTATATGAGGGATAAAAGTTATGAATAAAGCAATCAAAGTTCCAGTTATAACAAGATACTTTTTTTGAGATATTGCTACTATTAAGAAGGCAAATATTAGAAATTGCATGAGGTATGTGGTGTAAATCCAAAAGTTTTTTTTAAACATATAAAAAAAGATAGTTTTTTAACCTATAAAAATGTTTTTTATAATATAAAAAAGAATTAAGTGACTGGTTTTAAAAAGTTTTAAATCCTTTGTTTATCTTAATTTTCTTAAATGGAAAAAATAAAGAAAAATCCCTCAAAATTGAATTTTTCTAATCCTTCTTTTGGTTACAATAAAGTTGAAGTATCTCCCAAAAGAAAAATAAATTCATTTGATTTATTGGGAAATATTGCAGTTGTGAAATTTCCCAGAGAATTTTCTGAAAGAAAAAAAAAGATTTTTGCCAAAAATCTTTTGAATGAAGTTAAAGCAATTAAAACAGTTATTGAGAAAGTTGGAAAAATCAAAGGAAGATTGAGGAAATTTGATTTTAAACATCTTGCAGGTGAAAAAACAAGTGAGGTTTTGTATAAAGAAAATAATTGTGTTTTTAGATTTAATTTAGGCACGAGTTATTTTTCTTCTCGTTTAAGTAATGAAAGAAAAGAAATTGCATTGAATATTGAAAAAGATAATAATGTTTTAGTTATGTTTGCAGGTGTTGGTCCATATTCTATTGTTATTGCTAAAAATTCTCCTGCAAAAAAAGTTTTTTCAAATGAAATTAATAGAGAGGCAAATAAATATTTTAAGTTAAATATGGAATTAAATAAAGTTAAAGATAAAATTGAATTCTTGCCTGGAGATATTAAAAAGATTGCTTTAAAAATGAAAGAGAGCAAAATAAAATTTGATGTTATTGTTATGCCTCGTCCGCAATTAAAAGATAGTTTTCTTAAAGAAGCATTTATGTTATCAATGAAAGGAACAAAAATTTTTTATTATGCTTTTTGTGGTATGGATGAAATAAGCTTGGTAATTGAAAAAATTAAGCAAGAAGCTAAAAATAATAAAAGAAAGATAAAAATCAATCAATGGAAAAAAGCTGGTGAAATTGCTCCCTACAAAATTAGACTTCGGGTTGATTTTATAGTCATCTGATGTTTATGTTCTTTGATTTATATCCCCATAGATAAAAGAGATTTTTCTTTTAAGATTAAATCTGTTTTTAATCTATATTTTTTACCTTCTGTTGAGCAAAGAGTTATTTGTTCTCCATCATAGCCTGGCAAAATTATCTGATTGTTATAAGGGCATTCTTCTTCACACCCTATTCTTCCAAGTATGTTCAGTGTTTTTCCTTCTAAATGTTTTTTACAATATTCTTCTTTCATAATCTTTTCTTTATTTTTTTGTTTTTAAATTTTTCTTTTTATAATTGTTTTTCAACACTAACAGCAGTGGGAGCTTCACCACCATGCCATGTAAATCTTGGGCGAATTCTTATTGGGTAAATCCTCTCTGAATTATCATCAAGAATTATTGCAGAACCTTTTAGTTTTGGTAAATCATCTAAATATCTCTTTATATTTTCTAATAAATAATTTTGCATAATATTATTTAATGCCTGTATATCTGGTTGTGATGTTACTCTATGAGCAATTATAATATCTGATTGCGTCATTACATCTTTATGAATTTCTCCTGGTTGTTGTGTTGCTAAAACTAAAGAGATTCCTGGTTGCCTACCTTCTCTTAATAATTGGATAAGTGCATTTGTTGCTATTGTTTTTCCTTCTCTTGGCAAAAATTCATGTGCTTCATCAATAAAAATCCAAACTAAGGGTTTATCTTTTTTAATAGTGCTGGTTAAATAATCAAGTCCCCTTGATATAGAGTTTATTTCTTCTTTTTTTCTTTCTAACATTCTTTGGTTAAAAATTTTTCTTGAGACAAGACTTATTACTAAAGCTCTTACATTAAATACTCCAATTGAATTATAGACACTTAAATCAAGAACAGATGTTTTTCCAGCAGAAATTAAGTCTTCTACTGAAGTGGCTTTTTCTGAATTACCTGAAAAAATTCCCCATGTATTTGCTGCCTCAAATAAACTTATTGCAGCATTTTTAATCTCTTGAGATGTTTTGCCATCTTTTTCAATTGTGGTTATTATATCTTGGATATCATATGATTCTTTTTCTTTTAAATTATAAATTGTTCTTTCAATTAATATTGCCACTGGATTTATTATATCTAATCCAAAAGTTATTAACCAATCTTCAGAATCTAATTCAGTTATATCTAATGCAAATTTTTCATCAGCAGGTATATTTTTTTCTATATAATCTTCATAATGCCCAAAAGGAACAAATATTTTTACTGGAAGTTGTTTTGGTTTTAGTTCCCATTCACTCAACAATTTTTTATCTTTTTCATTTCGAAATTTCATTGTCCAATAAATTCCCATTGTGTCAAAAATTAATGGCGCGATATTATCACTAACTTCTTTTGGGAGATTTGAAATTTCTTCTGCTAAAACTCCAAGTGTATAAGATTTTCCTGAACCTCTCTTTCCTGCTATTAGAACTACGTGACTTTTTGAAATATCCATTAATAGTTTATTGCTTAGTGAATTATACTGTCCCATTTTCACATAACTTTTTCCAAGAAAAATCAGTCCTTTTTTCCCTAATTTTTTTTTATCATGTTCATCTCTTCCAATAATTATATCATAAGGCATATTATATCTTGTTTAGGGGCTTTTTATATTTTGGATTATTATTTTTTTAGTATATATTGATGTTATTATTAAATTAATATAATTTAAAAATATAACTTAAAATATCTTTTATATATCTAATGTCTTTTTTTGCTATAATAAAAAAGCCAAAAATAAAAACTTTAATAAATAGATTAAATTTAACAAAATATTATGGATAAAATAAAGTGTTTAGTTACTGGTGGAGCAGGTTTTATAGGAAGTTATATAACAGATTTCTTAATTAATAAGGGTTATGAGGTTGTAATTATTGATAATCTTAGTACAGGTAAAAAGGAGAATGTTAACAAAAATAGTAAATTCTATGAAGTTGATATAACTAATGATATTAACTGGATTTTTCAACAAGAAAAACCAGATATTGTTATTCATACAGCTGCACAGGTGATGGTAAGAACATCTATTGAGAATCCTTTATTTGATGCGAAAATAAATATTTTGGGTACAATTAATGTTTTAGAAGGATGTAGGAAAAATAAGGTTAAAAAAATAATTTATACTTCAACTGGAGGGGCAAGAGTTGGTGAACCAGAATATTTGCCAGTGGATGAAAAACATTTTTTAAACCCTTCTTCTCCTTATGGAATTTCTAAGCATACAGCTGAGCATTATATCCAAATATATAATAAATTATATGATTTAGATTATTTGATTTATTGTTTTGGCAATGTTTATGGTCCTAGAGATGATCCCAAATGTAATCGGGTTACTTCAATATTTGCTTATCAAATGCTTAAAGGGCAAATACCCGTTATTTTTGGAGATGGAAATCAAACTAGAGATTTTATTTATGTATTAGATTTAGCAGAGTTTATAGTGAATAATCTCGAGAAAAAACCTAAACATAAATTATTTCATTTAGCAAATGGCGAGAAAATTAGTGTAAATGAAATTTTTCAGATATTAAAAAAATTAATTGGTTTTAAAGGAGAGCCAAATTATGTTAATGAAATAAAAGGAGAGGTAAGGAATATTGTTCTTGATACAACTCTTGTTCAAAAAGAACTTGGATGGAAACCAACATACAGTTTTGAAGATGGTTTAAATGAAGTAGTTGAATGGTTTAAAAAACAAGATTTAAAAATTTAAAAGTTAAAAATTAGTAAGATTGTTAGTATTAATTATTATAATATTATGGATTGTTTAAGATTGATATTATTTTATTTTTTAAGTGGATGTAATATATGTTATTTCTAATTCAGAATTTGGGCTAAAAATAGAGAGTAACCGAAAGATTAAAGATATTTATCAGTAAGTTGAGAAATTATGTGTATTATTGGTGAAATACTCACAAGACCGTGATAAGCTCCATTAAAAATTCCTTTATCAAGAGATTGGGATTGTTCTCCTTTTAAAATTTTTTTTGGAGCAAAATATAATCCTATCAATGGGGTCCATTCTTTCCAATCAAATTTTTTAATTTTTCCTTCCAGTTGATTTTCTTGTTTCATACAATTAGATATGAATAAATACTTTATAAATGTTCCGGTTAATTTACTACTCTGGAGTGAATATTTACAATACTTAAATTCTGGAATCAAAATCCTATTGATTTTGTTATTCTGTGCTCTCGCTCCATTCAATTTAGCTTGGAGCGATTTATTTTAGCCATATCCTTTTTTAGTTAGAATAAGATAGCCATATTATTTTATAATAGTTTTACTAAAGCCTTCTTTTGTGATTAAATTTATATATTATTAAATAATTTTCTTATATTATGGCAGAAAAAATTAACAGGCCTTTTGTTTTCCTTTGCACTGGAATGTCTTTAGATGGTAAACTGGCAACATCTGAAAGAAAGCAAACTGAAATCGTAACCAATGATGATAAAGAAATGATGTATGAATGTAGAATTAAAGCTGATGCAGTTATGGTTGGTGGAAGAACTTTGTTTTTGGATGATCCAGGACTTGCTGTGAAAACAGAAGAAAGGCAAAATCAAAGATTAAAATTAGGAAAAACAAAAGATCCTTTCAAGGTTGCGATTGTTTCTGACATTTCTAATTTGAAACCAACTGGTGATTTTTTTCATAGAGGAAATACCAGAAAAATAATTTTTACAACTGAAAAATCGCCAGAATCAAAAATTAATGAGCTAAAAGATTTTTGCGAGATTTATGTTTATGGAAAACAAAAAGTAGATTTGAAACAAGCATTGTCAAAACTATATGAACTTGGTGTAAAGTCTTTAATGGTTGAAGGTGGTGGAGAATTAATTTTTTCTTTATTAAAGGATAATTTAGTTGATGAAATCAATCTTAAAATTGGAAATCTAATTATTGGAGGAAGAAATTCGCCAACTTTTTGCGATGGAGAAGGTTTTCTGCAAGATACCGCTAAAAAAGTTAAATTGATTGATTTAATCAAGAAAGAAAATTATTTGATTCTAAAGTATAATGTAGAATAAACAAGCTTTGGGCAATTTGCTCACTATTGTTCGCACCCTGCTGCACTCTTCACTCCCTATTTAATTTTGTTTAGGTAACTTAAAGCTTAAACGGAAAAATGCTCAGCTTGGAGAATTCCCAAATTTTTTCCGCTTCGCTTCAGAAATTTCTCTTAATTGCGATGTTGGTTGTAATTACTTTATGTTGTTAATGAAATTTTAAATAGGAGAAATTGTATATTTTTTAAGAATAACAATTATATCAAAAATTTAATAAACTATTAATCCTAGTTATTTCCAACATGAATAAAAGAGGATTATGGGGGTATATTTTAATTGGTATTGGGGTATTAGTTCTTATTGGGGCAATAATTTTTATTGTAATAATTTCTTTTTTATTTAGTGGGCTACGTTTTGATAAGGAAATAAAATTTTGTATGAAAATGTCTTCTAATTATCAGGTAAGATGTGTTAGTAGTATTGCGATTGAGAGAAATGATGTGGGTGTATGTACTAAAACTTTTATTTTAAATTCTTTATACAAGAGTGATTGTATAATGTCTTATGTTAAAGGCACAGGAGATGCAGAATCTTGCAATCTTATTTCAAATGAACTGATAGTTGATAATTGTTTTCTTAATTCAATCTCAAAGAATCCAGACCCTCTTATTTGTGAAAAAATTTCTGAAACATTTTATCGCAATGATTGTTATTATGATATAGCAGAAAAAACAAAAAATCAACAATATTGTAATTATATAAATGAGGATTGTGATAAGGATAAAAGATGTACATGGTTAAAAGGTACTTGTGTTAGTGTTGCTTTAAAAAAATAAAGTAGAATAAGATTATTATAAAAATATCCAAAAATTGGTTTTTATTCTGAAGTATTGTTTTATTTATAGAATTTTTATTTTGGCTTATATTGTTTCCATAGAGGATATCCAATTCTTAAATGGGCTTCTCTGTAGGGAAATTTATCACACCAAACATAAGCTGCTTCTGTATCCCATGGAAGTTCATGACCTTCTAATTCATCAATATCAACAAATCCTGTATCTCCAGCATTATCAATTGCTTTATAAAATTTGCAAGTAAAACATCCTTTCTTCTTTATGTTGCTCACATCTCTTAATAATTTTCCCCATTTTTCACACTCATTAGGATAATTTTTGTAGGTATTATTATAATTAATAATAGAACTTTTAGGATAAAAGTTTTTTTAGATGTATGTTGAAACTTAAAAGTTTGAGATTATGTTTATTTTTTAAGTAGATGGAGTATATGTTATACATAATTAATTTCCTTTGTCTATCGCTAACTTTATATAATTCAAAACATTTTCATAAAATATGATTTACAAAGAAAGACCGCAAAATTTTAATCCAAAATTTGAGGTGGTTAGTTGTTTTGTGGAATATAATGGAGAAATTCTTTTACTTTACAGACAAGACCATAAACCAGAAGGTAATACTTGGGGTGTTCCTGCTGGCAAAGTTGATTCAGGAGAACATATTCTGGAAACTATGGTTAGAGAAACTCAAGAAGAAACTGGATTCATATTACCCCCTAGACAACTTTCTTATTTTGGAAAAATATATGTAAAATATCCTGATTACGATTTTATTTATCATATTTACCAAACAAAATTAGACCAGAGGCAGAAAGTTGCTATTAATCATAAAGAGCATAAAGATTTTAAGTGGATTTCTCCTGAAAATGCTTTGAATATGCCTTTAATCCAAGATTTAGATGCATGTATAAAATTATTCTATGAACTTTGACAGGGCTCTGGTTTTTAACTTGCTCTGTTTCACTCCGCACCTCGCTACGCCCTGAAAACTTCTTTTATTCCTGATGTTATGTGCAATATTACTCAGAAAGTTGGCCTATATATCATAAGATTCTCTTCTATTTGATTTTTGTTTTAAGAAATATCTAATCCCCTTTCCTGCTAAGGGTTCATCATTATATCGAGGTATGATATGTAAATGAACATGTTTTTCAATTTGGTCACTTGCTTTCCCAACATTCCAACCAATGCTATATCCATCTGGTTTGAATTTTTTATCCAAATATTTCTTAACTTCTTTAAGTAAAGTAAACATGTCAACAACCTCTTCATCAGTCAACTCAAAAGGGGTTTCCTTATGAGCAAAGGGGATTATTATTCCAGATCCAATGAGAACACCTTTAGGATTGTATTCTTCACTAGAAAGAAAAATACAGGATTTATTTTTAATAATTCCTTCCTTTTCATATATTGTTGGATCACAAAATTTACATTTATCCATATAAATAGAAGATAATTCTTATTTTTATAAATATTTTGATATAACAGTCAATTTTCTTGCATCATACTGTTCCTCACCTTGCAAACTCCCCATATAACAGAGCTTAAAACAGAAAACTCGTTGCAGGAATTTTTCAAATTAATTAATAGAATATTAAATGTATCAGAAAATAATTGAAAACTATAATTTTAAATTTTTTAAACTCGAAATATTTTTTAATATTTCTTCTAATTTTGAGAGTTATTTAATGCCTTAAGTTCAAGAGAAGATAATATTTTGTGTATTGTTGGATTGTTTTTCTTTAAGATTTTTCTTGTTTTTGTAGAATGATAGAATTTTTCAATGCTATTAGCAATATATTCTTGAGGGTGATTATAATATTTTTCTCTAAAAGGTTCTTTAATTATTGCTTTTAACACTTTTTTAGTTGTTGATAGAGGTTTACTAAAAAAATGCCATCCAATTTGATAGTCATAATTATGGCTATATTCATGTAAACTATGATCACCTTCTCCAAAATAATTTCCATTGATTCCTAAGAAAGATGATTGTGAAGCAGGATCA
>Ga0307992_1001807_pt1 | contig 12472 bp, 15 predicted proteins | sample EllFjometagen133_FD_203162 | JGI IMG/M metagenome (GOLD analysis project Ga0307992, IMG submission 203162) | Marine microbial communities from Ellis Fjord, Antarctic Ocean - #133 | ecosystem: Environmental > Aquatic > Marine > Unclassified | place: Southern Ocean | collected 2014-10-08
ATACTCGACCTAATTTAGATCAAGATAAAGGAATCTCAGCAGTTCTTTTAAACACCCAAAAAGGATTAAACCTTTTTCAACAATTTGACGATCAAGTTTTTAAGGAAGGATGTACGATAGAAGAAGTTGTTCCAGGAAATCCTTGTATCAACTTTACGCCGACTAAAAGCATGGAAAGGAGTTTGTTTTTTAATGATCTGGATAGATTACCATTCGATAAATTAATGAAAAAATATGGTTCAGATAAACTAATTATAAAATATAAAAAAAGATTCATAAAATTCCTTCATAAATTAAAAAATCTAATAATAGAGAGTTTAAATAGATTGCACTTGTAATATAGGTTGTGATTCAAATTATTTTCCTTTTTGCTCAAAATGCCGAACTATTTGTGGAAATATTCTATAATCTCATATGGCAAGATTTTCATTAGAGCCAATAAAACATCCAGAAGGATATGTTCAAGTAACTGTTGACGGTGTAAGTAATTATTTAGGAATTAGGTATCATCAGTTAGGTTAAAGTAATGTATTATCATTTGTTAGATAGGGAGGAATATATCATACCAACAGAGGAGTTTTTTATAAAAATATGCACACAGATTTTAATTATGTTAGAAAAAATTAAAAAAGTTGGAATCTTAACACTCAATGGATATTTTAATTACGGTAATCGTTTACAGGCTTATGCTACGCAACAAGTTATCAGAAGCCTGGGTTTTAATGCTCATATTATAATAATAAAAGATATTTCTTCTAATAAGGACAAGATCAATAGATTTAAGGGTAAGATAAATAGATTGAGGATTAAATTATTCAGAGCATCATTAAAAGAAACTTATATGAAGATCTTAAATAAAATTAGAGGAAAAATCATTTTTTCTATGAATAGAAATATTATAGAAGAAAGAGTAAAAATATTTAGAAATTTTTCTAAAAAATATTTATCAGAAATATGTTATTACAATACAGAAGAATCGCTCAAAAATTTATCGAATAATTATGATTTTTTTATTACTGGGAGTGATCAAGTTTGGAATCCCTTTTGGACAAATTCTTTATATTTCTTAGATTTTGCTAATGAATCTAAAAGAATAGCATATGCACCTAGCTTTGGTATTTCTAGTCTTCCATATGAATATAATAATTTATATAGGAATTGGCTATCTGGGATGAAAAATATATCAGTTCGGGAATTTACAGGTAGCAAGATAATATATAATTTAATAGGAAGAGATGTGGTTATCTTAATAGATCCAACATTAATGCTAACAAAACAGCAGTGGCTTTCTATTTCTAGAAGAGATATAAGAAAACCTGAGAATGGTTATATATTAATTTATTTTTTAGGAGAAAAAACTAAAAAAATAAATCAAAAACAAATTAAAAAAATAGTAAAATTTTCTAATTTAGAAGTTGTAAATATAGCTGATTTAAATAATAAGGAAAGGTATAAAATTGGACCTGATGAATTTATTGATTATATAAATTCTGCTAGCTTAGTTCTCACGGACTCTTTTCATGGTGTCGCTTTCTCTATTCTTATGGGAACTCCATTTATTGCATTTGAAAGAATTGAATTGAGAAGAGATTCAAGATCAATGTTTTCTAGGATAGAAACATTACTTAAAAAATTTAAATTAGAATCTAGGAAGACGAGAAATATAAAACTAGATCATCAAATTTTTAATTGTAATTTTACACATATTTCGCCTATTTTAGAAAAAGAAAGAAAAAAAACGATTAATTATCTAGAAAATGCTTTTAATATTTGATCAGAAAAGAAAATAAATAATTATAAAATTAATAGTGATTAATAAAAACAAACCATTAATAAGTGTAATAATTCCAACATACAACCGGGCAAATTTGTTGTCGCGAGCTATCAAAAGTGTCTTAAATCAGATATTTAAAGATTTCGAAATTATTGTTATTGATGATTGTTCAATCGATAATACGGAAGAAGTAATTAAAAAATTTCAAGAGCAGGATAAAAGGATAAGATACATTCGACATGAGAAAAATAAAGAGGCGGCAATGACAAGGAATACAGGAATTAAAGTTGCGAAGGGTGAATATATTGCTTTTCTAGATAGCGATGATGAATGGTTGCCAGAGAAATTAGAAAAACAATTTGCGTTATTTAGAAAAAATGAAAAATTAGGATTTGTAAGTTGTAATGCGCTGATTATTGATGAGAAATCTAAGGAGGGAAGGAAATATATTATGCCAAGGTATAAAAACATTCTAGAGAAGCTTTTAGAGTCCAATTTTATTGACAGTACTAGCAGTGTTGTAATAAGAAAGGATGTTTTGAATGAAGTCGGTTATTTTGATGAAAAGATAAAAATTGGTGAAGACTGGGATATGTGGATTAGAATTGCTCAAAAATATGAGTTTGATTTTGTTAAAAAGCCATTATTCAGATATTACCTACATCAAAACAATATAACGAAAACCACAAGTAATTTAAGAAAGGCAAAAGACAAAGAAAGAATAATAGAAAAATACAAAGATTTGTACAAAAAATATCCGAAAGCATATAGTGAACAGCTGAGAGGGATTGGTAGTTTCTATTTATTATCTAATGAGAAAACAAGGGCTAGAATTTATCTTAAAGAGTCTATTAAATACAATCTTTTTTCTTTAAAGAATTATCTTAATTTTTTATGTTCTTTCTTTAATGTTTCTTTTTATAAAAAAATAATTAGGTTAAGGAGAAAGTTATATCAGTGATATAGATAACTGTGATGAAAAATACAATTAGATTAAATTGAGTAATGTCCAAAATAATTTTTGTAAATGATGTTGCGACAACAGAGGGTGGAGCCTTAATAACCTTAAGGCAATTTTTGATTTTGGTTTGTTGTATGGTATTATAAAATAAAATAAAAATAGATAAATTTTATGGAAAAAAGTGGAAAATCAAAAATTAATGTATTGGTTGTAGGAGGCGCAGGATATATTGGCGGTGCTGTAACAGATATTTTAATAGAAAGAAATATTTCTTTTACTGTCTACGATGAATTGCTTTATGAGCACCAGTATTTTAAACCAGTTGATTTTATATACGGAGATGTAAGAGATGCTAAAAAATTAAAGGAATTATTACCTAATTATACTCATGTGATATGGCTTGCAGCTATTGTTGGAGATGCGGCTTGTCAAATTAAACCGGAATTAACAATTGCAACAAATCAGAATTCAATTAAATGGTTGTCAGAAAATTATAATGGAAGAATTATTTTTGCTTCTACTTGTTCTGTCTATGGACAGAATGATAGTGAAGTTGATGAAGAATCAATACTTAATCCGTTATCTCTTTATGCTGAAACAAAGGTTGAAGCGGAAAAATCTTTAAAAGATAAAAATTCTTTAATTTTCAGATTAGGAACAGTTTTTGGTGTTTCAGATACTTATTCTCGTTTAAGGATGGATTTAGTGGTGAATTATATGACTGCTAATGCTACAACAAAAGGAAAATTGTCAGTTTTTGGAGGAAGTCAATGGAGGCCATTAATACATGTTCGTAATGTTGCTGAGGCGATGGTTAATAATTTAGAAAAATCCATAACGGGTATATATAATCTTTCTACTTTAAATTACCAGATAAAAGATTTAGCAAAGGAAATAAGCGAGATTACAGAATGTGAAATCGAATATGTTGAACAAAAATTTGAAGATCAAAGAAATTATCATGTGAGTACTAAAAAAGCGGAGAAAGATGAGGTTCTGGATTTCAAAAAAGTTTATACAGTTGCTGATGGGGTAAGACAGATATATGACTTAATTACATCTAAAAGGGTAAAATATGCAGAAAATGATATTTATTTTAATGAAAAACATATAACTAATTTAAATAACCATGGAGAATTTAAATAAAAAACCATATCTTATAGAAGGAGGGCTTGCTCTTGATGATAGAGGACAATTAACTTTTGCTAATGATTTTGATTTTTCCAATGTAAAACGGTTTTATATGGTAGAGAATTTTTCTCAAGATATTGTTCGAGCGTTTCATGGCCATCTTAAGGAAGGAAAATATGTTTTAGTAGTTTCTGGTTCTGCAATTATTGCAGCAGTGGAAATGGATGATACGACAAAACCAAAGGAATCAAACGAGGTTTATCGTTTTATTCTTTCCTCAAAGAAACCATGTGTTCTATATATTCCGTCAGGTTATGCTAATGGGCTTAAGGTATTAGAAGAAAATACTAAAATTATTTTCTTTTCCACCTCTTCTTTAGAAGAATCAAAAGGAGATGATTATCGTTTTCCTTATGATTATTGGGGAAAAGAAATTTGGGATGTAGAAAATCGTTAAATTAAAATAAATTAACTTTATGAAAAATGTTTTATTATTAGGCGCTACTGGAATGTTAGGAAGCGCTGTATATGATGTTTTAAAAGATAAGTATAACTTAATTCTTAGTGTTAGAGATAAAAATAAAATAGATTTGCTTGATAAAAACTACGGAGGCGTAAAACAGCATAAGGTTGTTGAATTTGACGCTTCTTGCTTATACCAAGATTTTTTAGAGAAGAAAGGTTCTTCCAGCGGGTATCTTTCTAATTTCTTAAAAGATGTAGGTGAAGTCGATTATGTTATTAATGCTATAGGGATTACAATACCTTTTTCTTTAGAAAACCAAGCATTAACCTTTTTTATAAATAGCGCTTTTCCTCATATATTGGCTAATACATTTGGTAAAAAATTAATTCATATTACAACTGATTGTGTTTATAATGGGAAAGAGGATTTTCCTTATAACGAAAATTCTCTTAAGACCCCAGTTGATATTTATGGTCTTTCAAAGAGCTTAGGAGAACCAACTAATTGTTTAACAATAAGGACTTCTATTATTGGAAGAGAATTAGAAAATTTTACTGGATTTTTAGGATGGTTTTTAAATCAAAAAGGGGAGAGTATTAATGGTTTTGCTAATCATTTTTGGAATGGTATTACTACAAAGCAATTTGGTAAGGTTTGTGATGAGATTATGACTAATCCGGAAAAATATCCTCAAACAGGGCTATATCATATTTTTTCAAATTCTGTATCAAAATATGAAATGCTTTTAAAGTTTAAGGAAAAATATAATATTGATTGTGAAATTAAAAAAGATGAAGAGCAAAAGTTAAACAGGACATTGGATACGATTCACGATTTCAATAAAAAATTGAATATTCCGTCTTTTGATAAAATGATAGAAGAATCATAAGAACAATGAAGAAATTTAAACTCGTTACCTTATTAGGCATACGTCCTGATTTTATCAGGATGCACAAATTAATTAAGTTGATAGATGATAGTGATTTGATAGATCACTTCTTTTTACATTCTGGGCAGCATTTTGATTATGAAATGGATAAAGTCTTTTTTGATGAACTTAATGTTAGGCAGCCTGATTTAAATTTTGAAATAGGAAAGACTTTAAAAGAAAAAGGTAAAAAGACAAACCATGCTTATCAAACAGCTCTTTTGTCAGAAAAGATTTCTGATTTCTTAGAGAAGAATAAACCTGACGTTTTAATGTATTTGGGGGATACAAATACAGTAATTTCTTCTATTGTTGTCGCTAAACACAATATACCGATAATTCATATTGAAGGGGGAGGAAGAAGTTTTGATTGGAGAATGCCAGAAGAAAAAAATAGAATTGTTATTGACCATCTTTCCGATCTACTTTATGTTTATTTAGAGAGATATAAAGAGATTCTTCTTAGTGAAGGTATTTTTGGTTTTAGAGTAAAAGTTGTTGGGAATATCATTGTTGATGCAATAAAAGAATTTTTGCCAAAAGCTGAAGAAGGAAGTAATATTTTAAACAATTTAAATATTAAAGAAAAAGAGTTTATTTTATGTACTCTTCATCGCGAAGAAAATATTAAAAATAAAGAAATTCTAAGAAATAAATTAGAAAATTTAATTAAAATATCTGAATATACAAAAAAACCTATTGTTATTCCTTTAATGCCAAGAACTGATAATAATATAAAAAAGTTTAATTTTGATAATTTAATAAATAATAAAGCTTTTATATTAACAAAACCTCTAGGTTTTCTTGATTTTTTGAAATTGGAAAACAATGCTTATCTTACAGTGACAGATAGCGGGACTGTCCAGGAAGAATCCTGTATATTAGGTGTTCCCTGCGTAATTGCCAGAAGATCAACAGAAAGACCAGAAACGATTAAAGTAGGAGCTTCAATTTTAGAAGGCATGGAATCTGAAAATAATCTTTTTGAAAAAGCAAAACAAGCTATAAAATTACCAACAGATTGGGATAGAAATATTTTAAACTCAACAGGTAAAAGTCCAAGCGAAACAATATTTAATGATTTAATAGAAAGAATCAAAGATGACTACTTTAAAAAATCAAGAAATTTTGATAACATAAAAAATAATCGATTTATTAAAGAGGCGTATAATTAAGTGGATAAAGATTAAAATTTTATTAGATTTAATGAGGGGTATAATTATCTTTTTTAAAAAACTAGCGAGTAAATTGTTAAGTATTTTTTTTAATTTAAGGCTTTTTTTAGCTCCTAACGTTTTTTTGAAAACGGAACAATATTTTTACGAAAGAAAAATAGAAAATATGCAAAAAAGTTCTGGATATGCCGATTTTTCTAAGTTACTACGATCTTTTATTCCACCTAGTGTAAAAGTGTTGGATTCAGGTTGTAATAAAGGTTTTGAGACGATTATTATTTCAAAAACGAATGATGTTGTAGGTGCTGACCTCTACTCTTCTTTTATTAGGATTGCTAAGAAAAGAGGTGTCGAAGCCTATGTTATGGACTTTCATAATCTTTCATTTTTTAAAGAATTTGATTGCGTTTATTCAAATAATATCTTAGAACATGCACAATTTCCGGAAAAAGTAGTTAGGGGAGTAAATCAGTCTTTGAAAAAAGGGGGATTATTTATTATAGGAATGCCATTAGATGGTTATAATTTAAAAATTAAAGATCCAGCGCATTTTTTTCGAGCGACAGAAAAAAACGTAATAGATTTATTAAAAAACGAGGGATTTTATATTAACTATAAAGTAATAATTGACACGAAGCAAAAATGGCAATGGAAGATTCCATCGGCTAATAATAAGTTGTTAGTTTGTGTTGCTAAAAAATTTTAATAATTTAATAGAAAGAGTTAAAAATGACTATTTCAAAAAACCGAGAGATTTTAAAGGGATTAAACGTAATATTTTTGTTGGACAATCCTATAATAAACAACGAGAGGATTTTATCCTTTTAGTGATTAAATAAAATAAATAATAAAAAAATTAAGGTTTTTTCCAGTGGTAGTTGTTGGCCTACAAATATTGGTAATGCGTTTGTTAATCTTGGTGCAATTCATTCTCTCAGATTTGCTCTTACAGAAAATGGATATGTATTTCATACCGGCGGGAGGTCTTATCACCTGTTTGATACAAAAGGAAAATCATTCAATTCCTTAATTTTTGAAGAGATAGTTGATTATTGTTATGTAATAAATACAGGGATGACTATGTGCTACGAACACCTTATAGCGAGTTTGCCAATATATCAAAATGTTCTGAATATGGAGCTAAAATCATTTTTCTTGGTGGTAGAGCTGGTCAGTATACTGATGGGGAGATTAAATTAGTTAGAGAAGCTATGAAAAAATTTCCAATCTACAGATGAATTTCTCACGACCATTATACATTTGAAAAATGCAGTGATTTAGCACAACATAGCTATGATGACATTGATTCAACCTTTTTTATAGCAGATTGTTTTGGACCAACACCATTAAATTTACCCAAATTTGATGTTGTAGCTTTGATTACTTGAATAAACCTTGTGTTAATCATAAGAAGCGTTTTATTATCAGAACTCATCATAGCTGTTAGCCGCCATGTTTAAAGTCGAAGTACTTTAGAAATCCCTCTATACTAATTTCTGATTTACCATCAATTATCTTACATTATATACACAAGCAGAGACGGTGTATTCTGATAGAGTTCATGCTTGTATCCCCGCATTAGTTTTTGATAAGGAGATAATGTTATTTGGTAAGAATATTCCAAAGATACAAATATTTGATCGAATTGGAGCTAATCAAATTTTGAAAGAACCCATTGAACTTAACATGGTAAGATTAGGTCAAGAAAAAAGTAATCAAATTAATTTCCTTAAACAAATTTTAATCTAGTGTAAGGTGTTTGGTTTGGTACGAAATATTTATCTTTATAACAAAAACAAATAATGCAAAGAAAACAGCTTAAAACTTTATAATTCTTGATGGGGATATATGGAAAATAGCGTTTTAAATATATGGATTATTAAAAATGTCGGTGTTTTCCAAAAAACAAATAATTCTATAAAGTTATGTAAATTTGATGAAGGTTATTATAAGACAGTTAATTTAATAAGAGATAATGTTTGATAAAGTTTTAAGAGGAGCAATTTCTAGATTGAAGGGGTTTATTTATTTGACAAAATATTTTTACATTTTTAAAAAACAACTTGCATTTAACAGTGAATACTTAAAATCCCCTTACGATATAAAACAACAATTATTTAGTCGGATTAAATCGCAGCTGAGGTATAATTTAAAGGATTATTTTTTAAAAAGTTTTTGAAATAATAAAGCACTTTGATGGGCATCATGATTTTTGAAAAAGGTATCTTTTGCGTTTTTTATCATTCGTTCTGTAGATGCTTTATTAAATAAAAGCGTCTTTATGGCAGATTTTAATTTTTTTATACTCTCTTCATCAACTACAAGAGCAAAATTATCTTTTTTAGCGTATTGACTTAGGAATGTTGATGACGGGGCGTAAATTAAAATTGGTCTGTTAGAGATAAGATAATCTGCAAGTTTGCCTGGTGTGGCAGTATCAATAATTTTTTGACTTTTAGTATGCCAGGAGAGTGGTAAAAATAAAATATCAGCTTTCGTTTGAATTTCTGGCATTTTTTCTGGAGAAGCTACTGATATTTTAATTTTTTTATTTTCCTTAATGCCGATTTTTTTTAAATAATCTTTGGGATTAGGGCAATAAATTTTTAAATTAATATCGATGCTATCAATCTCCTTAATGGATTTGATTAGATTTTTTAAACTTTTGATTTGAGGCCAATAAATATTACCAGTATAAGCAATAGTATATGGTGGTTTTGGATTATAATCTGTACGAAGTTTGAGGTATAGCTCAGGAAATGTTGAATTATGAATTACAACTATTTTTTTCCTAATTCTTTCCCCGTATTCTTTAATATAGAATTTTAGAGTACCTTCATTAGTAACTATTATTTTTTCTGCATTTTTAAGTATTTTAGATTCAAAGATTTTAGACAACAATCCAGCAGGAAAAACAGGGAAAAGATTACCTTTATAAATATCAAAAAGGAATATATAGTAAGGTTTTCTAGTAATTTTATGGAGGAGATAAGTAGAAATCATTGCTGGTCCATAATCAGAGAACCCAATCATTATTTCTACTTTTTCTTTTTTAATACTTTTAATACCAGATTGTATCATCATAATAATTTGTGAACTCATGATAAAACTTCCTCCTAAAGCTCCTAAAATCCAAGTACGCTTTACTAAATACTTTAATTTGTTTAAAATTAGACGGGATGGTCGTTCTTTTGTTATTTCTGGCTGAGTTTTTAATGATCCAGAAAATGAAATATTATCATAAAAGATATATTTTCCTTTTAGCCATGTACCGGTTTTTACCGATATATTGTCAATATTATAAAAACTTGTCAGTAAACAATATGAATCTTGAGGGAAATCTCTTAAAAGATTATATATATTTTGCGGTGCCCCTCTCATAGAGGGGGGAGCATAAGAGGATATTATTAATATCTTTTTGAGATTTGGTGTTATAATCATTTTATGAAAAAGAAAAAATTAGTTTTTATCTTAAATAATTTTTTAATCGGCGGAGCAGAACGAGTTTTATTAGAAATTCTTAAAAATTTGGATAGAAATAAATTTGAAATAAATATTATAACAGTTTTTGGTTCTGGTCCACTTGAACTTGAATTTAGAAAATTAAAATTCCCGATTTATTTTACTAGTTCTAAAACATACTCTTCGTCTTTACTTTTTAAAGTAATGTGGATTTTAAGTACCCCTTTTATTCTTTTAAGGTTAATTGTTTTTTTAAGAAAAATCAACCCCGATGTTGTTATTACCTCTTTGTATGAAGCTGATATTTTGGGTATTTTTTCTGCTTGGTTATTGGGTGTTAAAAAGAGGATTATTATTCATCACGATATTCATAAAATGTCTCTTTTAAGATGGTTTCTCAGGCAGATTTTCTCTCTTCATTTAGCTAGTAAAGTTGTTGCTGTGTCCCATAACACCAAGAAATTTCTTATTGATTATTGGAGAGTCCTGGATAATAAAATCATTGTTATTCAAAACGGTATAGATTTCCAAAAATTTAGACTTGGGAGGAAGTCTTTAAAATCTAGTTTAGTTTTAGGATTTATAGGACGCTTTGTTTCGGATAAAAATCCAGAATGTTTATTAAAATCATTAGTAGTTTTAAAAAAGCAATACAATCTAGAACCAAAGGTAATAATGGTTGGAAGCGGAAAACTTGAATCAAATTTAAAGCAGTTCGTTAGAGATAATAATCTTGATAATGTTCAGTTTACTGGTTGGGCCGATGATGTGCTCAAGAGGCTCAAGGGGATTGATGTTTTAATAGTTCCTTCAAAAGAAGAAGGCTTACCGCTTATAGTTTTAGAAGGATTAGCCTCTAATAAAATAGTTGTTGCGTCTAACATAGAGCCTATGAAAGAATTAATCTTTCCTAGCAATAATGGTGTTTTGTTCAAAAAAGGAGAAGCCGGCTCTCTATCAGAAAAACTAAAAGATTTACTAACTGATCCCGTTTTAATTAAAGGTTATTACGACAATGTTAGTAGATGGATTAATAAAAATAAATATTCTTTTGATATAAAGTATGTTGCCAAAAGGTATTCAGAACTTTTTGAAAATTAATTATGCGAGTTTACAACAAAAGATGCTAATATCCATAACCAAGGCAAACTTATACCAGCTTGGAATATTAAAGGGATGAGGCAACCAATAAATATTGATCCTAACAATGGATAATGTGAGAAGTTTTTTATAAAAAGATAAAAGAGGAACATAGAGGTGCTGAACAAGAAAATACCGCCAATGAGAAAAAGTTCAAGAATAATGCTATGCACTGAAGTGAGATAGAAGATTGGGTTAGTGTCAGAAAAGTTATATCTATAGCCTAAACCATACCCAAAAGGATTTTTTCTTATAGCGATAAAAGCTTGTTGCCATATCTCTGTTCTTTTGAAATCATAGATAGTTTCTGGTGCTCCTATGTCTTTAGTGATGATTTTCTCGTATCTATTGTATTCCTGAGGAAGTAAAGCGCAGGATATAATTATTGCCGAGAGAAAGATTAGAGATACATTAGTAATTATTTGATATTTTTTATTTAAATTACTGAAAATTTTGTAAACCGATATTATAAATAAACTAACAATAAGTCCCAAAAAGCCACTACGTGAACCACTCCCTATTATTGCCACAAGCGAGATTATAAACAGTAAGTAGTAGAAGATTTTTTTAGTAGAAGTTTTTGAATTAATAATTAGATAAAAGAGAAAACTCGCTGGTATAATCATAAAATTTGCAAAGGAGTTAGGGTCACTAAAAAGACCCTTTATGCGCGAATGGAAATCTATGAGATTGAATTTATAAACTAATTGAGGAAAATAAATAAAAGGTATAATGCTGAGAGAAGCGATGGACGCATAAAGGCACTTTTGTACAAATATTTTATTATTAATTGAGTGGTACAATATTAGCAAGAATATTAGAATTGCAATGATTAGTTTTATATATTCATATATGATTTCTTGAGAAAAATAGTTAAATGCAGAAATATTTATTATATTTGCAATTATAATAGGTGTAAGCAAAAGCGCGATATATTTTGTCGCTTTAATAAGTACTATTTTCTTTTCTTTATCAATTTTATTTTTTAGAATGTCAAAAAGAGTAAGTAATCCGGCAATGAAAAATAAAATATAGTTTGGTTTAACAGTAAATCTTGCAATCGTTTCATTGTACAATCCATAACCACGAATAAACATAAGGGCAACTCCGATTATAATAGTGTACTCAGCTATTTTTTTAAGTTGTTTTGGAAAACCGATATTCATATATTATATTTTAATACATTATGTTCAATAAAAAAAGTTTTATTTATAAATTAATAGTTAGAGAAGAAAGCTCTTTCGCAAAAAAGAATGCTATTTTATGATGTTTTTGTACCAAGAAAAGCTGAAATTAAAAGTATTTTCAATAGAATAATTGGATTTTTGAGAAAAGATATTAAAAATGTTGTATAATATATAGTAAATAAATGAATACACTATCTCATATTTTTTCAAGTTTTCGGTTAAGGGATTGGATTGGAAATCTTTTTGTT
>Ga0307992_1001808_pt1 | contig 12471 bp, 11 predicted proteins | sample EllFjometagen133_FD_203162 | JGI IMG/M metagenome (GOLD analysis project Ga0307992, IMG submission 203162) | Marine microbial communities from Ellis Fjord, Antarctic Ocean - #133 | ecosystem: Environmental > Aquatic > Marine > Unclassified | place: Southern Ocean | collected 2014-10-08
AATACTGAGTCTCTGTACTTCGGTGGCGGTTGGAGTAACCAATCGGACCAGATAGATACCACTGGGTAATTCGGCTCCGCTGGCACTGTTGCCAACCCAATGAATCTGGTGACTACCCAGAGCAAAATCTGCATTCACCAGGGTTGCGACTAGTTTGCCCTGAATGTCAAAAACATCGACAGTAGCACGACCAGAATCAAACATGTGAAAGGTAATCATGGTTCCAGCATTAAATGGATTCGGGTAAACCTGTATCAATTGGGGTGTTTGGGGATGATAATGATGTGCAACGCTTACCCAGGGATCTGAGATATGGCTTCCTGGCGTACCAGGGCTTCCATTTGCTGGAGAATCTGTACCTAATGTGGTTATGGTCCATTCACCTGAAGAATAGCTGGCACCACCACTCAGAATGCTGGGTATTCTTTGAGCATAGCTATTTGCATACCAGTAAGAACTCACTCCGGCCAAGCCAAATGCATCGATATACGCTCCACTTGATGAATGGAGTTGGTAAACGTCATTGCCATTGCCATTTATGCCACTGGATACCTGATCGGCAGCTTCAAAACCGGCGGCTGCCATTCCAGCATCAGAATTTGCAATCACCCATGATGAATGGGCATCCAACATGGTGCTGGCCGGGATTTGCACGACAGACGCTGCATCTCCCCCATTGCTGCCGCGCCATATCTGGAAATCTCCAATCGCTATCGACTCATCAGTAACATTAGTTATCTCAATAAATTTTGGTTGTCCATAGCTACGATTACCATCCATGACTTCGCTGATGATCAAACCAGGCATGGCTGATACCTGATCATTGGGCAAGATGGATAAGACAAAGATATCATTCCCACCCACAAAAGCTGAGTCACCGCCAATTACGCTGGAAAGCCTAAAGATGAAGATTTCTGCTGCCTCAATAATGGCATCATCATTGATGAGAACTTCCACTGATTGCATGTCGCTACTTCCTGCAGGAAAGGTGATTGAGGTCGTGGTAAAATTGTTGAGATCGCTAAGATCTCCTGTTCCCCCGATCAATCTTACCTCACATTGGGTGGCCACTTGAGGATCAGAATTAATAACGGACAATTCAAGCGTGACTGAGCCGCTGCTCTCTTCAACACTGAGACTATTGCGGGTAAAATCGATCCTTGTATGGCTAGAAAGCTGGGGACGGAAGATGGATTCAACCCATTCAGGATGGTCAATAAAGGGATTGCGATTCCCTTGATAGCCAGAAACAACCTCGTTCCGGTTTTGTTCGAAAGCATCGACGGGGTCCTGCAGATGCCATTGAATCAGGGTGGAAAGTTTGCCAAAAAGGGGTTCACCTGGGGGATCACCAATATCCACACCTGCAAAATCAACCAGCTCAAGGTCATAAAGTGAGTTATCTGAATGATAGCCAGGGTCATAGCGCACCACCATATAGAACATCATGCGGGCGACATCGCCTTTCACGGCATCACGGGGTTCCCAACTATCACTGTCATAGTTGCAATCTGTGGCTTCGTCGTGGGCTTCGCCACCATTGTCAAAATCAAGATTGCTCCGACTGGAATTCACTTTTTCATCGGCAGGACGCAGGTGGTGGATATCTGTGAAGGCCGTATCATTTTCGACTGGGAAGCCATGGGATTTTGACCAGACATGCTCCCGGTTCCAGCGATCACCAGTATAGGTCAGGTTCTCGCCACTATTCTCGCTTTTAACCTGGGATCGGCCTGTATAGAGCAAGATCACATTGTCAGCATTGTCGGGATCTTCATCCGTTTCCTTGAGAATATCCCACACATCAGTTGAGGAAGATGTATAGGGATATTTCACGTGATCACTGATGATATTATGGAGAGCAAACTTGAGCTCGGAACCGCTTAAATCTTCGGCAGAGTCATAATACCCAGCTGGAATATCAGGTGGATCACCCCAGATCAGATCAACATACCCTGGAGTATCGACAAATGGATTGCGGTTGGATTGGACATAATTGTAAATATCATTATTTCTATCGATTTCCTTCTGGCTGACAGGATCCTCATTATGCCATTCCATCATCATATCCAGTGCCCACTGCTCTAGCTGGGCTCCATCGACCATAGGGCTGCCTGGCCATGTACCATCTTCATTTAAATAACGGGTGGACATATAGAAATAGATGCGTGCGAAGTCGCCTTTGTAGGCATCGATGGGTTCGAAGACGGTTCCAGTATATCCAGGGTAAGTACAGGGACCGCGTTTACTCCCATTCAGAAAAGTCCAATATGGATTATCAACTTCTCCATAGGGATCACTACCACGTTGATTATTTACATATTTATCCGTGGGAACCACATGAAATATATCCGTATTCATGGGCGCAATATCGTTAAACCAACTCTTGGGCCATGAATGTTCTCGATTGTAAAACTCTCCCTCAGAGCCTCCACCGGTACCATGATCCTGATCCTCAACAAAAATGAATTCATAAAGTGGAGTACCGCCCGGGATATCAGAATACATATCCCAGACCGTGCCATTGGGTTTGACATCGGTGGTTTGGTAATGGGTCCAGAGGGATGTGTAGCTCACAACGGTGTGATCATCAATAATATTGTGTAAAGCCTGGTGAAGTGAGCTTCCAGTCAATCCTGAGGCATTATTGTAGTAGCCAGCAGGAATTTGTGCCCAGAGGGTTGAGATAAGGAGTGCTGAAGTAAGTATTATGCGTTTCATGGACCGTCCTATTATATGGACGGCCAATGTAATCGCGGGGAAGCCACTTGGAAGTGAGAATTGTCAACTACAATTTATTGGACACTGATGATTGATTTTGCGCAATGGAGGGGCGTAGCGCGCTACGCCCTTACAACCCATCCTTTAAGTATTACCTGAGTAAAGTTATCCGCTGTATTTGAACATGGGAGTTGGCCTCAAGTCGCACGAGGTAGACACCAGACGCTGCCTGGTGAGCCGTTGAGTTGGCACCATTCCAGGTAAAATGATAAATTCCCTGAGTATAGAACCCAGAGGCCAGACTCTGGACCAGGGCACCCTGCAAATCATAGATTTCCATGGAGAGCACATTTGAGGGATCATTCAAAGTAAACGAAAGGTGCACCTCTGGATTGAAGGGATTGGGATAGGCTTTGTGCAGCGTGAAGTGAGCCGGTTTTAGATCGCTTCCGGCATCTAGAACTGTGATACTAATTTCTTCATGAGTGGTCACATTCCCCCGATAATCCACATCTGAAAGGCGATACCGGTAGGTCTCTCCCACCTTCACCTGTTTATCAATGAAAGCGTATTCACTATAAGCAGAGGTTGAACCCTGCCCCAGAAGATCAGGATTGGTAGCAAAGGAAGAAATTTCGATCCATTCACGGTCAGACGCAGTCTGACCCTTACACCTCTCTATGGTAAAACCTTGATTTTCGACCTCAGAATCAGTGGTCCATTGAAGGTTCACCTGACTGCGGCTTGAGGTGGCTTTCCAAGCTGAAAGTTCTACAGGGAGGGATTGGTCCACCCAATTTGAATTATCTCCACCATTGGCCACACCTGGTGTCGCAGTGCTGGAGCTTGCCACAGCCCAATTCGAGTCCTCAAACACCCCTGCGACCGTATTTCCGGTATAATACTTTACCTTCGCTGAACCAGGGCTTGGAACGGTGGGAGTGGTATGAGTCACCGCCATATCATGGATGATGATATCACTGGCATTTCGAATGGCCGCCGCATCATCTCTATCAGTGTTGGCAAAGGCACCTGCGCTCCCTCCCCAGGGTCCGGTGTCAACAATAAAACTAGAATTGTTTACACCTAGGATCACCGATTTATCATCGAATGATATATCCTCACCTCCTGCTTCAATAATGGTCTCATCGATATCACCACTATTGTAGATGACTACAATAGTACCACTGGCGAGAGTATTCAAATTTTCATGGTCAGTAAATTCAGCAATAGGATGCCAGTCCCCATCATCATTGTCCCCTATCTCCCATCCTCGTATATCCACACCCTCGTCAATGACCAAAAGTTCCACCCACTCTTTGCCACCGTCCGAACCCTGGGACATCTCATTGATGATGACACTTTGTCCTGAAATTGTGAATGGCTTAAGTAGAAAAACCAGACAAGCGATTTGAAATCGATTCATTTTGTCTCCTCCCAAATAGTAATAATTGAAGTTATCTGATGAGAATCAGATCGTATGGGACCGTATGAGGGGGGAAGGTTTGCGACCTTTAGGGTCGGGTGTAACTTCTCATTTTATGGATAGATATGCAAGCGGGTTTTTTAATATAATATAAAATATTTAGCACCCGGTGAAGAATCATCAGTGGATCCTGATCACATATGACAATGTAGCAGGTGCAATTTCAGCATTTATCATATTATTATGTTTTTATGATATTTTATTCATATATTATCATGTTTATTAATGACTAGAGGACTCCACATATGATTCAACGCAGATTGGTTCAATCAATTCAGGGGAAAATGTTTGGTGGGAAAGCTATTATTGTCCTGGGAGCTCGACAAGTTGGCAAGACCACCCTTATCAATGATTTAGTTCTAGATTCCAGAAATGATGTACTTAGCCTTAACGGAGATGACTCTGATGTGCGCGCGCTCCTTAGTGATGTAAATATCAGCTCCCTTACCCGACTCCTGGGAAACAACAAAGTCCTGTTCATCGATGAAGCGCAAAGAATCCCAAATATTGGCCTGGCAGTCAAAATCTGCGTAGATCGAATCAGAGATGTGCAAGTCATTGCCACAGGATCTTCATCATTCGAACTATTGCAAACAATGAGCGAACCCTTGACCGGTCGGGCCTGGCAATGGAATATGTACCCCCTTTCATTCCAAGAGCTGGTAAATCACACTGATCTTCTCACTGAGAAAAGGCTATTGAATGAGAGACTGATTTTCGGATCCTATCCTGATATTATCAATAACACCAGTACTCAAATGGAGTCCTTAAAATTACTGAGCGGTTCGTATTTATATCGAGACCTGGAAGGCGCTCCTGGCGTTGGACGTCCTGATTTACTTGAAAAAATCACCAGGGCATTAGCACTCCAGATTGGTTCAGAAGTATCAACCATGGAAATTGCCCGTCTGGTGGGAGCGGATCGACTCACTGTTGAAAAGTACATCCACCTATTAGAGAAAGCTTTCATTGTTTTTCAAGTACCCGCCTTAAACAGGAATGTCCGTAATGAGATAAAAAAGGGACGCAAATTCTACTTTTTTGATAATGGTCTACGTAATGCAGTCATAAACAACTTTGCCCCCATCCATTCAAGAACGGATGTGGGGGCATTGTGGGAGAATTACTGTATGACTGAGAGATTAAAAATGCATGCAGCAGAAGAGAACCGTGTTTCAGCCCATTTTTGGAGAACAACCCAGCAACAGGAAATAGATCTGATTGAGGAGGACAGTCAGGCAAATTTGTCAGCCTTTGAATTCAAATGGAATGCTGGAAAAAGGGGAAAATTCTCGAAAACATTTCTGAATGCTTATCCGACCCAGGAAAGGCTTACGATCTCACCTGATAATTATGATGGCTTTCTCATGCCATAAAATGATACTGTTTTGATTAGGTATGGATGAAAGTGTGAATTTGGTTTTCAAGAATTGGTCCGATACGATCTTTTTCAAGTTCTAAATCATATCTAGCTTGCAGATTTAGCCAAAAGCGCTCCGATAAACCAAAGTATTTAGATAACCTAAGAGCAGTATTAGGAGAAATAGCCCTATTTCCATGAACGATCTCGTTGATGCGGCGTGCTGGAACATGAATGTCCTTTGCAAGCCGGTACTGACTTATTTCCATAGGCTTCAAGAATTCTTCCATGAGAATTTCGCCTGGATGTATCGGATCTAATTTTTTCATAGTCATAATATGCTCCTAATGGTAATCGACTATTTCTACACTATGGGCATTGCCCTTGTCCCAAGTAAAGCAGATCCGCCATTGATCATTAATCCTAATGCTATGTTGGCCAAATCTTTTCCCCGAGAGCTTTTCAAGATGATTGGATGGTGGAACGCGAAGGTCGGAAAGGTGGTCAGCAGCATCTAGTACGTTGAGTTTTCGACTTGCAATGCGTTGAATATCTGTTGGTATTTTTCGCGATCGTATCCGTTGAAATAGTTTTTCTGTTTCTTTTGATGCGAAATGCTTAATCATCTTGTCAAATGATAACGCATGGCGTTAATAGTGTCAAGTATTATTGTCTGACTATTCCTTTCGTTTTTGTCGAGCTAACGTCCTGATTTTGATCTGCTTGCTGAAATATATTCACTTTGTATAAACACGGTATCCCTGTAATTCATTATCCATAACCGATTCTCTGTTGTGAGTCAGCTCTAAGCCGTTGATATTTGCTAAAAGGGCCTCCGTATTAGGTCCCACCTTTTAAAAGGTGTTATACCCGTAGCGAAGACCCTTTTGTTCATGAATTATTTGATTGGAACACCATTAACATACTTATGCAGTATACTCGATATCAATGTTTGGTAGGGCAACCCTTCCCTCAAAGCAATCCGTTGTATTTGTCTCAAATCGCGTCCCGTAATACGGATATTTACTCTTTTATCTTTTCGGAGGGTTTCTGCAGCATATCCCTGTAGTTCTAATCTTCTTTTTTCAAGATCAGGTACTGATTCCCACTCTCCTCTTTCAAACGATTCTAAAAGATCTTTTTCTTCTTTATCTAATTTTGTCATTTTTTTCTCTCCAAATACATCTGTGTTGCTTTCTTTGTTGCTTTCCTACTAGGGATGATTGTCTCCATAAATAGTTCAATCTCGGATTCAACACAAGGAACCAGATAAATATATTCCTCGATATTGACGACTAACATTCTCTGGCCTGGGTGTTTTTCTTGATTTGGATGAATTATATCATCGATCAGAAACCCTTTATCCATGTAAAAAACAATATCCTCGAAACAAATCGCTCTGTTGCTTCTTAAGCGTTCATTCTTTTCACTATCCCAATTAAATAATTTCATAGGCTGAATATTTTGCATTGTGTGCATAATGGCATCACATTGCTTAATCGTTTTTGGCTAGATGTTTTTACCCCAAATCCTTGACAGCGGATGGGTATAATGCCTTAAGCTTGAGTGGCTTCCTGACATATTATCCATTTGAAGGCCCAACCAGAAGGTTGCTGAGTTTCCAAAAAACGTTATAGGGCAATATGTTTATTGGCACTCTCCAAGGACTGTGTAACCTTGCTTTTTCTTGCAAATAGTAATTATATATTGTATATTACACTAGACACTTTTGGAGATATTATGCTAATTGAACTTTACGATATTCAAAATCGAATCAGCAAACACGTAGCTGATCTACCTCGACGCTATCTGTATGATCAAATCAACTTCAACCAACGTTTGATCGGGATTATTGGCGCTCGCGGAGTCGGCAAAACCACGCTGCTACTCCAACACTTAAAGGCTGAGTACAATGACCCAACAATTGCCCTATATGTAAGCGCTGATAATATTCTGGTTAACGGTTTGGGTATGCTGGAAATTGTTGCCGAACATCATCGCAACGGTGGTCAACTGCTGATTATTGACGAAATTCACAAATTGCCAAATTGGGCACAAACCATAAAAACAATCTATGATTCCTATCCGGAAATGAAGCTAATGATTTCAGGGAGCTCCGCTTTTCAAATCAAAACTCCGGGATATGATCTATCACGCAGGTTATTCTATTACACGCTTGCCGGGCTTTCATTTCGAGAATTCATTTCATTAAAAATAGCTATAACTTTACCTGTGTTTTCGCTTTCTGAGATTCTATCAAATCATAGTAAATTAGCCGCCGAACTCAACCAGGAGATGAACATCTTCCCCTTGTTTCGAGAGTATCTAGAACACGGGTTTTATCCGTTTTGGCGAGAAGGACAGGCGGAATACCCGCAAAAAATTGAAAACATTCTGAGCAAGATATTGTATGAAGATATTCCATCAGCATTTCCCGTGAAATATGATGCAATTCGGCAACTGAAAAGATTTTTGTATATTGTCGCCAGTTCCAACCCGTTTCAGGTAAATGTCTCAAAACTATCCCGTGACCTTCAAATTGCGCGTGAATCCCTCTATCAATACCTGGACTTTCTGGATCAATCCTTCGTTATTCATCGTCTATGGAAACGGTCATCGGGGAAAGCCTTCCAGAGAAAACCTGAAAAAATACTCCTCCACAACCCAAACATCATTAGCTATCTACAACCCCAGGCACTGCTACAAAACAAGGGTATAGTAAGAGAAACGTTTTTTATCAACCAGATGATGACAGCCCACAAAATATATGCTTCCAGCCCAGCCGATTTTGAAGATGATCTCAATAATCAGTTTGAAATTGGTGGCAAATCTAAGACATCTGGTCAATTAGATCCCCGGAAAAACGGATACCTGGTTTTGGATGACATCAGCATTGGTGACAGGCAAAGGATTCCACTTTATCTATTTGGATTTTTGTATTAGAGGGGTTCCAGTTATCTCAATGCAAGAATTAGAAAGCGCCCCTACACTTCGATGAACTCAGTGTTCAGGACGCCAATACTGGTAACCTTGCGAAGGTTTCCGTCTACGCCCTGTGGGCTACGCCGGACAGGTAAAACCTTCGCAGGGTTTTGATTCCGGTGTCCGGGGCACCATACAATCAGTGAAATCTGTGGAATCCGTGGTTAGGCTCACGGAGAAAAATATTGCATTTCGAAAGAGTATGACATATAATCATACTGGAGATGAAAATATGAGCGCATCAAAAATTGCAATTACAATCGATTCAACCTTAGTAGAAGAACTAGATAGATTAGTCCTTGAAAACAAATTCCCAAGCCGCAGTAGAGCTATTCAAATAGCGGTAGCTGAAAAATTGAAGAAGATTCACGCAACTCGCCTGGCGATGGAATGTTCTAAACTCGATCCAGAGCTTGAACAATCCTTAGCTGATGAAGGTTTAAATGAGGACTTGGAATCTTGGCCAGAATATTAAGGGGTGAAGTTAGGTGGGCCGATCTGCAACCCACTGTTGGACATGAACAAGCACGAAGAAGACCCGTTCTGATTCTCAGTGAGGATGTGTTTAATCAAAGATCAGGAACAGTGATTGGAGTAGCATTGACGAGTCAATCACCCCCTGCAGGTTTTCCTCTCACATTAGAGCTAGGTTCTGAAGAGCTCCCCAAAAAATCATGGGTAAAAATTAGCCAGATTAGAACACTTTCGACCAAGCGAATAGGAAAGAAGCTAGGCACTGTGAAACCCGAAGAAATGGCTGATGCTATAGAAGGATTGAACGAAATACTCGGAGCTTAGAGCTTACTCACAAACATTTCGGATTGTTTCATGAACCGTCCTATTATATGGACGCTTAGGATAGTCCCTCTCACCCCTATTGGAAGTGAGAAGTGGCAATTTGTGTATCAGGTAAACTACTTCTCGATAGAAATGATCTATTCTGCCTTGACCATTGATGCATCATCATAAGCTGGGTGCCAATACTGTTTCGGTGTTCGCCAATCTGCTCCATATCTTAAAGCTAAAAAGTCTTCAGCATGATTCGGAATGGCATATTCATGGCCTTCGAAATTAAAGCTGTCTAGTTCATCAACAAAAGATGCAGGAATCTCATTGTTAACTCCCGCGATCACTGATCGATAAGTAGTTTCGCTCTGGTTTTCGTACTGCCCTCTGTACTGGGTGAAAAAATCCAGATGGGGATCGGTTCTAATAAAGCCATATTTTTGATGGAATGCCTTAATAGTGCGGTACTTCCCTAATTTCCATGAACCAGGTCGTATGCTTGGAGCAACTGTTTTGATAGGATGATGCTTGCCTAAGGCGCTTATCAACTGATCTATTTTTTCTTCTGATTCGAATCGAATACTTAGATCCATATCATTGTCCCAATCAATCAGCTTATTCTCTCTTATCAAACCTAACAGAGTCCCAAAATCAAGCCAGTAGTGGATACCCAGCTCTTCCAGAATCTCGCAGCTATTGCGCAATAAGTTGTGAGCAATCTTGCGGTTTTGGAGTGTAAAATGAAAATGGTGTCGTTCATAGGATTCTGCCAAAAGTTGTTTGCGATATTTATTGACGAATGAATTGAGCCCTTGAGGGATTGTCAGCGTGGTTTCCTCAACCTGAACATTTTGTAAATTATCGCTGTTCAGATCCTGGTAATCATAGCGATTTGTGTGTCCTCCCGCATATACGATGGCTTCATCCAACTTCCGCTGCATTGGTAAGATGTGAATAGCATAGGGGTGTTTTTGCTGGCCCTTTTTTTGACGACTTCGCACTTTAAAGCGTCCATGCCCCCATTTACGTTTTGGCTTTAAAATAATTCCTTTTGAAAAAAGCATCATAAACAGGATGAATTTCTTGATGAGAGACAATTTGAAAAGATATATGTATATATCGAATTTAAATTTAGTAATATTGCCTTCAGCAAAACCCAAAAGAGATTCACCGCCCAAAGTATAGGTCGCCCCTAGCTTATCTAGAGCATAGACAACTTCCAGTAACATACTGGCAATAACCTTGTCTTGTGGCAAGTTTGTCGCTGTCCCATTCACTTTGGTATTCCTTATTTATTTTGGCCTGATTTAATTACGCTAAAATAGCGCTAATCAAATTGAAGTTCCACCACTATCCGCATTGATGATTTGTCTTTATCCAGTTTAGTTTTCTCTGGTGAACAGCTTCCCAAGTACGATATCGGGCTCAATTTGTTTCATGGGTAACAGATAAGGCTATCGAAAAAATCGATAATTATGGTGCCGATTGCAAGTGGGGTTTTTCTCTAGTCAAAAATAATCGGGTAGGTATGTGGAAAAATATTTACCTGATCTCCAGAGTCTATGCTCAGGGAAGCTTGTATCTTAAAGATTGAAATATGATAAGAGGGTTACTAGGGTTTTTGCATCAATGATTTGACCGCTACGAATCATTTCTTTGACTTCATCCCTGGTGAATATGCGAACTTCAATGACTTCATCCTCATCCAGGTTGCTCTCCGTTTTTACTAAATCCTCGGCAACAAAGGCATGGACCATTTCAGAGCTGTAATGCGGTGATGAATAACAGGACACAATGGGTTTCCAGCTGGTTGCCTGATAGCCTATTTCTTCTTCCAGTTCACGTTGGGCACAGTGGAGTGGTTCTTCACCCACATTGATGGTTCCTGCCGGGATTTCCCAGAGATGAGTTTGAGCCCCATAGCGGTACTGATTCACAAGGATAAGTCGATCTGAATCCAAGACAGGTAACATCACACTAATACCAGGATGTTGGATCAATGAGCGCTGGACCTCGTGTCCATTCACCCAAATCACCTGATCCTCAAAAAGGTCAAAGCAATAACCCTTGTAAATATTTTTCCGCTTTAAAAGTTTCATCACTTTGACCCTTTAATATCTATTGAACACTGACGAGCTGGCATTCAATGATGTGTCTCGAGCTTAATGCATGTATACTTGCCAGACCACGTGTATGACCAATGGATCAAGGGGCTCATAATCTGCTTCAGCTGTTTTGAATGTGGCCACCAGTTTAAAAAGTGAGTCCTTCCAATGATCAGGATTGGGAGAATAGACTGCACTGAGCAAAATATTACCAACCGCATCTTTTCCAACATCAGTATTCGGGTCCCAGGTTTGATACCCCGTGCCCAATTCAATTTTTTGTGATAATCTATAGAAACCACCAATCCCCCATCCAAGAGAAACATCTTCCATGGCTGAATCATGATTGACTACCCGGGCAACATCCACTTTGGTTCTAAATTTCCCCTGGGAATAATCCTTGGGTTGAAAATAAAGAAATCCAGTTGCTGAAGAGACGTTGATGCGATCCTCATTGGGTAGGCCGTAGTGTAAACCAATATTTATACCATTGCTTAGCTTGGTTGAGATGGCAAAATCCAATTGGGGTATAGGGCCAGTATCTTCATTGGAGTGACTGGATTTAGTACCATATGGAAGGAGGTTTAGAGAATTATCACCATTTTGAGCCATCACTTGATAATCAAAATTTTTAATTTTTCCCATGACAGCCATTCCAAAGGTTCTATAGTCTGAGCGGCCAACAGCTGATGCCCAGTTTCTCCCAACAATTGAGCGTTCAGCAAAATCAATAGCTGTATGCGAAGTATTGCCACCAGCTTGACTACCAGCACCCACAAATCGACCCATCCGTACGGTCAAATTATCTGAAAGTTTATAGTCAATTTGGGCATCCAACACATAGGACGCAACCGCATCATACTGCACAAATGCTGAAACTGGACCTTTGGTCATTTTACCGCGAAGACGAGCCCTGCGGATACCATTCCCAAGCTGAGTGGTTGTTTCATCCAAGACCATAGCTGATGAGTCCGAGTTAAATTCATATTTATCATAAGTTGTATAGGTAGCCCAGGATTGAATCGTAAACT
>Ga0307992_1001810_pt1 | contig 12459 bp, 19 predicted proteins | sample EllFjometagen133_FD_203162 | JGI IMG/M metagenome (GOLD analysis project Ga0307992, IMG submission 203162) | Marine microbial communities from Ellis Fjord, Antarctic Ocean - #133 | ecosystem: Environmental > Aquatic > Marine > Unclassified | place: Southern Ocean | collected 2014-10-08
ATAAAAATTCTATAGTTTTTCTTTTCTTAAAATTAATGGATTTTATGCAAGAAGATAAATTATCTTTAAGGTATATTTCAATTGCTTTTTTAAAACCAGCGCTTATTGCATAAAATTGTTCTGTTATCTTATGACAATCTTCTTTTTTTTCTAAAAGATTAATTAAACCATCCACCTGACCATTAATAATATGTAATCGTTGAATTGTTGTATTTTTTCTCATACTGTTGTTAATAATTAATTAATAACAACAACATATACCCCCCTAGGGTATTTGTCAAGTTACCTATGAAAAACCGCCGAAAAGAATAGGCGGAAGTTGGCTGCGGGTTGTGGACGACGTTAGAACCTGTTTAGTGAGTAATCATTGAAAATATAGTCAATATTATAAAAATCAATGCGGTACCAACATAAGCAAGAAAATTTGTTTCTGGCTCTGGGAAAAAAAATAGAACTGCAATCCCAATGAAGATAATCAGGAGTGTCAAATAATTAAATTTCATAGTTTAAGTGCAAATTACTAATTTATATAAATGTTTTAATTTCGGTATTTTTTCAGTTAATCCTACTCAGCTCTCCTGATAGTGTCGTGGACTCGAACCTTTTTAAATCTCATTAGTAAAAACAAAATTCAAACCTGTTTAACAAGATAAAACTATTTATATCCCACTTAATAGTTTAGAAGAACGGAACTCCGACTATTAAAGAAAAGCAATAACCAACCAATGGTATTATCCATTGAAACAAAAAGAAGATAATGAAAATTAGAATGAAAAATCCGTATCTCTGTAAAAACATTTTAATATCGTTTGATCCAGGTAATAATGCGAAAAGAATATGAGAGCCGTCTAAAGGAGGAACAGGAATAAGATTAAAGATAGCTAAAAGCAAGTTTATCCAAACAATGTATGCAAAAACTGTTCCAACCCCGTAAGAAAGAACAGGAAGAAACCTTAAAGCAAGTCCAAATATAAGAGCAAGAGAAATATTTGCCAATGGTCCAGCTATTGCCACCTTAGCTTCTCCATATTTTTGATCTCTGAAATTAAAAGGATTAATTGGAACCGGCTTTGCCCATCCAAAGATAAATTTCCCTCCAAGTAGAATTAAAAGTCCAGGAAGCATAATTGATCCAAAAGGATCCAAATGTTTTATTGGATTTAGAGTAAGACGGCCTGCATTCTTTGCTGTAGGATCTCCCATCATATACGCAACCTGGCCATGGGAAACCTCATGGATAACCATTGAAAAAAGAAAAATAATAATAAGTAAAATAATAGACATAAACTGATTTTAATATAGCAGAAATACAAAGACTTGCCAATTTTCATATTTCTGCTAACATCAAGCTATGAGTAGAATTTGTGAAATTTGTGGAAAAGGAGGATTGATGGTTGGACATAGAAACAAGCTTAGAGGAAAATACAATCCTACTAAAAAAACAAGAAAATATCCCAATCTACAATGGGCTGTTTTCCCTGACGGCAAAAGAAAAAAAGCCTGCGCTAAGTGCATAAAAGCTCTTGGTAAAAAGAAATAAACGGGCTGTAGTATAACGGTTAGTATTTATCCTTGGGGTATATAAGAGCCGAATTCAATTCTCGGCAGCCCGAATAAAAACCGTTACATATTATGTAACGGTTTTTATTTCTTTAATCTTAAATTTCCTTTTCAAGAAACTTTTCAGCTATATGTATATTATCTTTTAGCGTTTTATTTGTTTCTTCCTTCTTAATAAGCTCTCTTTTTGTTTTTGCTTTAGACATTTTTCTATTATTTTATCATAAACAATAGAAATCAAAAAGCCGGTAGAAACCGGCTTTTTGATAGCTCTGCTTCTATTGAGAATTTTTCTGAAAAATAAGCAAAGTGGGTGTCCGCAATGCACAACTATTAAAAGCAGTGCAAGATATAAGACTCCCTAAAATAAAGTTTGTTTCAAAATCTCAAAAAAGATTTAACAGAGCTATTTTCATTATAGCACAAAATAGCTTGTCAATAAATTAAAACATTATATCCTCTTCTGCCCTTTTATATCCATGAACATCTTCAGGAGCAAACCAAAACTTTATCTCATGCTCCGCTTCTTCTGGATTTTCAGAAGCATGAATAAGATTATGTATTGCTCTTTTATCTCTATTGGCAGCTGTTGCATCGTCTACTGAAAAATCCCCTCTTATGGTTCCCATTTCTGCCTCAGAAGGCATTGAAACTCCGACAATCTTTCTAATCATATTGATTGCATGAATGCCGCTTACTGCCATTTTAACAACAGGGCCGGATGTCATATAATCTAATAGCCAACCACGAACTTGTTTGCCAATTTCCATAGGATCTTCCGAACCAAGCTCTTTCATTGCATCAAATCCGTACTCTTTATAGTTTTTTAAAGTCTTTTCTCCAAGCCTTTTAATCCAAGCTTCTTCTTTCGGATAATGTCCGTCAACCTGTTCAGCGGTTGCTTCAACCATCCCAAGGGCAATAATCTTTAATCCCTTTTCTTCAACGCGTCTCATTATTTCTCCAACAAGCCCTCTTTTTACTCCGTCTGGTTTTATTAAAACAAGAGTTCTTTCTTCTTTTGGGTGCATATTTTTTTATGAGCCTATAAAATAGATTTACAGACTAATTAATTACTAGTTCTTTTCTATACTATTATTTGAAAAATAACAAGTGGTTTCCATTGCTTGCTATCTCAATATCCCCATCAATGTCAGTTCTTAAAACCTTAACTCCTTCCAAGTTTTGAAGCACATTTAAATGTGGATGCCCGTATGAATTATCTTTTCCAACAGAGATTACGGCAATGTCCGGAGAAACCATTTCAACAAAACTCCTTGAAGTAGATGTCTTACTTCCATGATGCCCTACTTTCAAAACATCGGAATTAACTTCTCCAAGCTTTAATTCAATTAATTTTGAAGCATCTCCTGTGAATAAAAATGAATTATTACCATAAAACAGAGAAAAAACAATAGAAGTGTCATTTATATTTTTTGATTCTGCGTCTTCAAGGATTTCAAAAGGATATAAGATTTTAGCATAAGCGTTTCCTGCTCTTATTATCTGGCCATTTTTAGCAATATATATTTTAGCACCTTCTTTCTTAATTAATTCAGACCACTCTTGAAACTCAGCAGTGTTGTTCATAACCCCAGTCCATAAAATGTTTTCAACTTCATATCTCTCAAGAACTCCAAGTAATCCTGATAGATGATCGTGTTCAGGATGAGTAAGAATAATCAAATCGATCGTCCTGTCCCAAAAAGGCATTTGTTCTGACAACTTTTCCAAAACTTTTAAATTAGGCCCACCATCAACTAAAATCTGATATCCATTCGGAATCTCAATAAAAGCTGAATCCCCTTGTCCAATATCAAAAAAGGTAATCTCTAAAAAAGAATTGTTCAAGCTAAAAACTGCAATCCAGGCCAAGGTATTCAGAAATACAAGTAAAAAGATTATTCTCTTCCACATATTGCCAGTATAGCAGATAGAAAACCCAAAACCCAGGTTTTGCCTGGGTTTTGAATTAAAGGTTTTTGGAAAACTTTAAGCTTTCCCCATGATCCTGAACATCTTTGTTCCGCAAACCGGACAAGTGCCAGTCATAGCTCTCCTTTTTGTTCCACCCTTTCCTTTCATTTCAATTTCTTTTTCATCTTTCATCTCCTGTTTCTCTTTACATTTTACGCAATAACCTACGGTAGCCATATTAAGTCAATCTATTTTTAATTATCATAATCGACCTTTGATATCTTTACGTTATTATACCTTAGATTAAGCACAAATAGTAGTCAAGAGCTTAAGGTAAATTTTCTTGATTTCATTCTTTGCTTCAAGAGAGGATTCCATAATAGGAGTCAAACTGCTTATTGCTTTGAATATCTCTTTATTATATGAAATTTTGCCCAAAATTTTGTTCTTAAACTGCTTCTCTATACTCTTAAATATTCTCTTATTGATATCCCACTTGTTTACAACTATTCCAAAAGGAACATTGAAATAATTTACTACGCTTAAAGCTTTTTTCATATCAGAAACTCCAGAAATGGTTGGTTCAACAACCAAAATAGCGTAATCAGAGCCTCGAACAGAAGCTATGACAGGACATCCTGTTCCTGGAGCCGAATCAATGATCACAATATCTTTTTCTTTAATAAATTTTTCTGCTTTCTCCTTAATTTTGCTTACTATTTTCCCTGATCCGCTTTCTCCTGGGAAAAGACGACCGTAAATTAAAGGAAACCCGTATTTTGTCATAATTATCTTAATCTCTCCATTTTGAACTGGCTTCAAGCTAATTGCTCCTTTTGGACAGACAACCTTGCAAGCTCCGCACCCCTCGCATATAAAAGGATTTAATTTAGGGTATTTCTTTTCCATTATTAAAGCGGAAAATTGGCAGTTTTCTACACAAAGTCCGCATCCATCGCATTTCCTTTTATCAATCTCCGGCTTTAAAGAATTAGTTGTTGAAATTATCTTTCCTCCCTCTTCATTTAGCCATATTGCCAAATTTGGTGTATCAACGTCGCAATCCAAAGCAATTGTTTTCTTTTCCAAAGAAAAAAGCATTGACAAAGCAGAAGCCAACATTGATTTCCCGACACCTCCCTTCCCAGACAAGATAACAATATTTTTAGTTCTCATTTCCAAAAATTTAGAAGATTTCCGTTTGAATAAGCGATTGCCAATTCTTTTGAATAAGGAACTTCCTTTTCAATCTTTACTTTAAATTTCTTTGCAATTTTATAAACTTTGGCTTTGTCTCCCAAGTCAGCCTGATTTATGACTACTTTTGATTTTACGCCTAATTTTCTACACAACTCCAGAATTAAAGATAAATCATAAGCGCCCATAGGAGTCGGCTCTGTAAGACAATAGGCTGAATCGCATCCAATCAAAACCGAAACCACAGGACAGTGAATGCCTGCAGCAGTGTCAAATAAAATAAAGTCTGGATTAATTTTTCTAGATAATCTTAAAATAGTATTTTTCGTCCCTGCTGCTATCAAGCCTGTTTCTTCTAATCCAGGATTTGCCAGTCCGGTAGCAAGCCAGAAGTTCTTTTTGACTTTGGTTAAAAAAACTCTGCCTGTTCTTTTTTTATAAAAACTAATTGCTCCATAGGGGCATGCAATTCCGCATGCTTTGCATCCAGAACACAGATTTTCTATAATTAATGGATACTTCTCTGGAGCTTGGAAAATAGCATTTGATAAACATGTTTTTACGCATATACCGCATTTTCTGCATTTTTTATTATCAATCTTTGGAAACTCAGAATATATTTGTCCGACCAGCTTGCCGAGCTTCTGGCCTAAAAGCAAATAGTCATTCGGGCATTCAACATCGCAATCGCAAAGAATAACTTTTTTTCCTTTTTTAAGAAGATCATTTGCCAAAAGAATGGCAAACATTGATTTTCCAACACCGCCTTTCCCTCCAGTAATACAAATTTTTTCCATAGGTAAAAATTAAGTTTTTTCTCTTGTTGGTTCTTTTAAAACTCTTAGTTCTTTTTTAAAAAAACTTTCAATTAAGCTTTTTACGTCCGTATCCGATCCTTTGTATACATCTATCATACTATCTCTTAAAGTATGCAGAGAAATTGGGCCTATTTCTTTTACTATTAATAAATCAACTTTTTCTTCTGCCATAAAATTGCAAACATCCAATCCAGCTCTTATCTTTTTTTCTTTATATGGATTTTCTTTGAAATAATAGTTTTCGATTACGCCTTTATTTAATTCCAAAAATATGAATTTTTTGGCCCTAGCAAAATGCTCTGATATTTTAGAATAAATATCATCCCCGTCTTCTATAGGAACAGCAACTTTTCCTTTCTCTATTTCAATTGGTTGGAAATAAACATTAAGAGAGTCAATTGTTTCAACTTTTCTTTTAACTTCTTTTTCAATGTTTTCTGATATTTCACGAGCTCTCTTTACATCAAGGTTTTTTCTAACATTTGCCTGGACTTCCCCAAAGACAAATGGCCCGGATTTTCTTAATCTCAAATTTTCAATACTATAAACTCCGGAAATGTTTTCTAAGATTTTTCTTACCTTTTGCTCTACCTCTTTACTTGGAGAAACATCCATTAAAGCAAAGATTGAATCTCTGGCTGACTCAATACCGATCTTAAATATAAAAAGAGAAATTAAAATACCCATAATTCCTTCCAAATAAGGGATTCCAATCCAAGCAGAAATTAGTCCGGCTAAAACAATTGAAGAAGAAAAAATATGCATTCTGGATTCTCGGCCGTCTGCTATCAGACTTTGAGAATTAATTTCCTTCCCTATCTTCATCTCATATTTCCCTATCAAAAACATAACAATAGCATCTAAAATAGCTACACTTATAGCGATTAATGGAATATTTAACTCATATTCTGTAAAGAGCTTACTAATGCTTTCTTTGATAATTTCATAACCTGCAAACAAAATTAAGCCAGATATTAAAAAAGCAGCTATATTTTCTGCTTTATAAAACCCATAAGGGAATTTTCCAGTAGGCTTTTTTTGAGCAATTTTTAGACCAAACCATGCGGCAAAAGTGGAAAACGCATCAGCAGAACTATGGATAGCGTCTGCTATTAAAACAACGCTTCCTGAAAAAAAACCAACCACTCCTTTGGCCAAAGCAAAAAAGAGAGTAGTAAAACCAGCTATTATTGTTGCTCTTTCTCCTTTTTTAAATATGTCTTTCATTTCTCCTGCCAAATCTTTTTTCGTGACCAAAAGAACTAGACGGCGTTTTTATTTCATTTAATTCTCCTTTTGAGTATTTATCCAAAACATCGGTAGCTGTTAATTCAAGAGCTACAGAATAAATCTTTATTCCGGACATTTCTAAAACAGAAAAAGCGTTCGGTCCAAAGTTTCCACAAAAAACAGCTTCTATTCCTTCAGAAACTATCACCTGAGAACCTGCTACACCTGCTCCTCTTCCGGGTTGAGAAGATGAGTTTGATATTGCTTTAAACTTCTTATTCTCGGTTTCAACAATTAAAAAATATGGACAGCGTCCAAAAATAGGAGAAACTTGAGAATTTAAATCAGGACCAGTTGTACAAATGCAAATCTTCATATTAATTAATTATATCACTATTAAAAGGAAAAGGCGATAGGAGTATCGCCTTTGGAAACATATTTTAGAAATTCTTTCTAGAGTTTTTCTTTAAGCTACAAGAATTTCTACCCACACATGTTTTTTTGGGAATGTTATTCAGATTTTTAAACATTACATACATAAAGATCATTCTTTCCTTTGAAGCATTATAAAAAATCCTTTGGTTTCCCTTACTCCAAACTTCATAATCATTGTCAAGGTTGAAGTTGATTATATTAATCCATCCGTCTTCGCATAGCTCCTTTGCGGTAATTCTAATTTTCACTTTCTACCTCCTTTATAAAAAGATAGTACAAAATATTATTTTGTCAACTGTTCCAACATTATTCCTCTTTCCAAATATTCTATATTATTTCCAAATGTTTGGAATTTGTAAAACAAAATTACAAGGAGAATAAAAGCCCATATAAGAATAATGAGTATTCCTATTGAAGATGAAACTTTTTTATTGAACGGAGATCCATTTTCTATCATAATTTTTTTAAAATTTGAAAATCATTTTTAAGAGTTTCCATCATATTCATATTATATGTTGCAACTGCTGGATGATAAAGAGGAACGATTTTTATTATACCAAGCAATGTCTTTATTTCAAAAATATTCCCATGAATTTTTGAAATCCCCTGGACCTGATCTTTCAGCCCGTATTTTTCAAGAACATATGAAGTAGAAAAATTTCCCAAAGTGCAAAGAACTTTAGGATTAATAGTTTCAATCTGCTTATCAAGAAAAAAACTGCAAACATCAATTTCTTCTTTTAATGGATTGCGGTTTTCAGGAGGACGGCATTTAAGAATATTTGCAATAAAAATCTCTTCTCTTTTGATTCCTGCTGACTCCAATAATTGATCTAAAATCTTGCCTGATGCCCCGCAAAAAGGACGGCCCTCTTTATCTTCATTATTCCCAGGAGCTTCCCCTATAAACATTATTCTTGCATGAGAACTTCCTTCTCCAGGAACTGGATGAATCCTTGTTTTATAAAGCAAACACTTTTGGCAATTAAGAATTTCCTTATTAATTTTTTCTAAAGTATTATCCATTAAATATTTAAAAAGCCATTTATAATTAAGCTTATAGCTTCTTTTTCATTCAATCCTCTTGTTCTTAAATAACTCAATTGCTCTTGCGAAATCTTTCCTATAGAAGCTTCATGTGTAATCTGCGATTTTTTATTTGAACAAATTAGCTTAGGAATTAAAGAAATCTTAGAGCTTTCGTCAACAAGCAACCCCTGACAGTCTAGGTGTCCTTTACTTTGAGCTTTTGCCAAAATTTCCGAATTAGCATAAATTATACTTTTCTCTCTTCCAACCAACCTCATGTGAATTTGTCCTGAAGATTGTTCGCCTTTCAACTCAACAATGTCATTTATCTTCATTTCAGAGTTTTTGCAATCAATAACAGCTTTTATTTCACAGCTTGCATCGTCAGATAGTTCTGCCTTATTTTCAATTTCCATTTTCCCAGGAACATTAACAGATTTAAAAATATAATTTAATTTAGCATTTTCCTCTAAAATAAATTCGTATTTAGCTTTAACCTTATCATCTGCATTCCAAGAATGCCTATGCTCATACTTTAGAGATGCTCCTTTTTTTAAAACAAACTTTCCTTGAGAATTATGAAAACCGTAAAGTTTTGATTTTAAAGAACTGCAAGATCCAAATAAAGAAATATCTACTCCTCTTTCCAAAACAGCAAGATTTTGAAGGTCTTGTGTTGTTTTTTTTGAGTTAATAAGCACACAAGAGAACAATGGAAAATTAATCTGTTTTTTTACCCAAAGGAAATATCCTTGTTTTGGCTTTTTGAAAAAATATTTCCTTGTCCAGCTAAATTTCTTCCACGCTTCAGAGCTTGGAAGAATTAGGACATCTTCATTGCTGAATATCTTTTCAATTTTATGATTTACTTGCAAATAATGGATATTTTTTACATCTGTCATATCCGTATTGTTTAATTGTTTTAAAGACCTTTTTGAAATCTTTCTGCTTGCATATGATTTTTCCGCCTACCATTACGTTTACAATATTTGGCTTTAAAAACCTTAAAACTTCTCCAGAATGAGTAATAAAAATTACTGCAACCCCTTTACTGATTAGTTCTTTTTTTATTACTTTTGAAACATCTTTCAATTTTTCTAAATCTAATCCAGAATCTATTTCATCAAAAATTACTAGTTTTGGATTCAAGGCTAAAATTTGATATAGTTCTGATATTTTCTTCTCACCGCCTGAAAAATTAAAATTTACATCTCTGTCTAGAATATCTTCCTTTATATTAATTTCTTTTCCGTTAATTTTCTTAAGCAAACCAGAAAGTTTAACACCTTTAATTGCCGGAGGATTCTGCCAACTCAAAGCTATACCAAGTTTTGCTCTTTTTTCAGGCAAAAGATTTGTAATATTTTTTCCGTTAAAAAGAATCTTTCCGCTTACTTTATATTTTGTGTCTCCAGAAAGCACTTTAGCTAAAGTGCTTTTTCCAGATGCATTAGGACCTAAAAGGGCTAATACTTCGCCCTTTTTTATCTTTAAATCAATTCCTTTTAAAATCTCTTTTTCTTCTGTTTTAACTTTTAATTTTTGAACTTCTAGAAGCATGTTTTGCTAATTCTTTAATAAGTTTTTCAGCGTCAATATTATATGATTTGCAAATCTCTCAAATCTTCAATATGTTTTAATAAAATCTTTTCTGTTCCTGAAATTTTTAATATTTCAGACAGTGTTGTATTTTTTGTTATTCTTGTGTTCATTATTGCGATAGCCATCCTCCATCAACAGCTATTGTCTGTCCAGTAATATATTCACTCTCGTCAGAGCATAAAAAAACAACAGTATTTGCGATATCTTCTGGCTGGCCTATTCTTTTATACGGAATCTTTGAAAGAAGAGCTGATTTTATCTGCTCGTTTTCAATCATATCTTTAGTCATGTCGGTGGCTATTACTCCTGGAGCCACTGCATTAACATTAATCTTATAGCTTCCAAGATCTAATGCTAGTTCTTTCGTCATTGTAATTAAACCACCCTTAGTCGCACAATAAACGCTTGAAAGGGCAAAACCCACAAAACCTGCAATACTGGCAATATTAACAATCTTACCGTATTTCTGACTTTTCATCTCAGGTAAAATATGTTTTGTGCATAAAATTGTTCCTTTCAGATTTATGTCCAAGATCTTTTCTATCTCAGAAGTTTCCATTTCATCAAGTTCCTTTTGTATAAAAATTCCAGCATTGTTTACTAAAATATCAACTTTGCCAAATTTATCTTTAGCCTGCTTAACAGCATTTATAATATCTTCTTCATTTGTAATATCTACTTTTATAGCCAAGCCGTCTGCTCCTAGTTTTTTAATTTCCTCAACAACTTTTTGGCAGTCTTCCTGAGAAATATCAGTTACAACAACATTTGCTCCATTTTCGGCAAGTTTCAAGGCAATAGCTTTTCCTATCCCCCTTCTTGCACCAGTAACAATGGCTGTTCTATTTTTTAAATTGATCATATGTTTTTTATTTTGCTTTGACTCTGTAAGTTTAAAATAAATTCAAAATATAGTAAAGGCCGAAAAAGAACAATAATATTGCACCGAATAAATTAAGCCAGGTTGTAAATTTTGAAGAAGCAATCCAGATTTTCATCGTAAAAACAGCAATAAGAAAAACTATAATCTCATCAAGCATATAGAAGAAAAGGAAAATTGCAATATATGAAATATAAGAAATTAGAGGAAGATTTTGAGCTGAAAGAACTCCAGCAAAGATAACAGGAATTACAGCTGAACAAGGAAACTCAATTACAGTAATTGCGGTTGCGAATAAAAAACAGCTTCCGATTAATAGAACAATTCCTTTTGGTTTTTTAAAAGATTCTTCAAGTTTTTTGGCTATTTTCAAAGAAATTTTAGATTCTCCAATAGCACAAGTCTGCTTATTCTTTCTGGATTTAAGAAACTGCTTAAAGAAATAAAATCCGCCAAAAACAGATAAAGCTCCAACTAAAATCTGGACAACTTTTATATATGGAGACAAAAGGGAGAAAACTTGATACCAGAGAAATATTAAAAATCCATAGACAATAGCAGTTGTTAAAAGAAAAGATCCGCCTAAAATTAAAACCTTTCTTTTTGATTTGAAAACAAGAACCAATCCTAAAATCAGCATTAATGCTCCTAAAGAACAGACGTTAAAACCGTCAAGCCCTCCAAGAAGAGCGGCCAAGACAGGTAAAGAATAAGAAGACATGTCTATTTGCCCGACGATAGGAAGACTTATATTCTGATTTTCTTGATGTTCTCCCAATATAGCTTGTTCAATTTGTTTTCCTATATTCTCCGAATTATCAAAACCAAGAATAAATTTATCTTGAATAAAAGTCATTGGGACTAATCCAAAATATTTTTCAGCTTCGCAGTTATAACAGAAGTCTTCAAGAAGTTCTGTATTATCTTCATACAAATACCGATTAATTTTAACGTCAGGATATTTTTCTTCTATTGTATCTAAGAATTTTTGTTCAGCAGCACAGTGAGGGCAGGTATTGCCATAAAAGAAATTTATCTCTAATTCTTCGGCCTGAACAGAATAGAATAAACCAAGTATTAAAATAAAGCTAAGCGCAAAAACTTTCTTCATTTGTCTTTATTTTCTAAAATAACTTTAACTAAAACATCTTTTTCAACTTCTCCTGTAAGTCTTTGGATTTCATTCCCCTGGCTGTCAAAAAAGATAACAGTTGGAAGACTCATAATATGATACTGGTTCATAATTTCCGGCTTTTCATCAACTTTGACCATTTCTGTTTCTAGCCAAGAATTTTCCTGCTCTATCTCTTCCCATCTCGGAACCATTATTTTACAGTCAGGGCACCATGTTGCCCCTATTTTTAAAACTTTCATATTTTTTTAAATAATTTCATTTTTATTTTTTTGATCTTTGGAAGTCTATCTATAATTAAAATGCCGTTAAGATGATCCATTTCCTGCTGCAAGCAGCGGGAAAGAAGACCAACAGCCTTGATATTAAATCTTTCTCCTTTTTCATTCAAGGCCTCTATTTCTATTTCTTTTACTCTTTTTATTTTCAAAAACACTCCCGGAATAGACAAGCATCCTTCTTCCGAGACAATACTTCCTTTTTTACTAACAATAATAGGATTAATAAAAACCATTGGGCCTTCTCCTATATCAACCACTGCAATCTGTTTTGCAACTCCAACCTGGCAGGCAGACAAACCAACTCCTTCATTAGAATACATTGTATCAAACATATCTTTAATCAGCTTTTCCTGCTCATTAACATTTTTCACTTCCTTG
>Ga0307992_1001811_pt1 | contig 12457 bp, 11 predicted proteins | sample EllFjometagen133_FD_203162 | JGI IMG/M metagenome (GOLD analysis project Ga0307992, IMG submission 203162) | Marine microbial communities from Ellis Fjord, Antarctic Ocean - #133 | ecosystem: Environmental > Aquatic > Marine > Unclassified | place: Southern Ocean | collected 2014-10-08
CAAACTGTTCAATTTTGGTGACTGTTTTATCAACAGAGCCGCCGTCAACAATAATCACTTCGGTGGGTAACAGTTTTTGGCGGTTAATGGCATCGAGCAGGAGTTTAATAGTGGTGGCCTCGTTGAGAACGGTAATAATGAGGGAAACAGACTGAGCTTGAGCCATAAAGTTATTATAACTCAAGTTGGAGGCGTGTCTCTGGGGGAGGAAAAATCTAGAGCTTTTTTTACATCCAGGGCGCAATTACTACTGGAGTGAGGATGACTGGTGGTAAAGCAAAGACCCAAGCCAAAAATTGAGGACTGATTAAGGCGTTAAGAATGTTTTGCGCAATATTGTCTTAAATACTTTTATACTGAAGATTAAATTAGATATATTATGTCAAGTTTTCTTCAATTATCTCTAGTTATTATCAGAGAAGTTAAGACTAGGATTATTACTAGACTGGAGAGACCCACTATGTATTGAATAACTTCGTTATCAATTAGATTTTGCATAATATCTTCTTAAATATTGTAGGCTAATGATTAGAAAAAAAGAAGCTACAAAGGAACTAAATAACAGGATAATAATTTTATTCCATGGTTTTTCCCAATCATCAAAAATGAGACTGGCAAGGCCACCGATAACGGTATTTTTAGCAATATCTAAGAAGAGGTCGCTGAATTTTTTGAGTCTTGCCTGAATAAATAGGGTTTCAGGTTTTTTGTTTAATCTTTTCCTCATTATTCACATTTATAAATAAGAAAACTGACAAGAAGCGTAATCTTTAGCTAATTACCAGCAGTTAATGATAAAATCTGGCTATGGTTCATCCAGCAAACAAGACTGCTAGCAATAAACAGCTATTAGTTATTACCCCCTATTTTTATCCTCATTTAGGTGGAGTTGAAAAACACGTGCTTAAAACTAGTCAGCTATTAAAACAACAAGGTTGGAGTATAGATATCATTACTCAACAACACGAACTGCGTCTACCAGTCAAGGAACAGGTGCAAGGTCTAGCAGTCCACCGCTTTAGGTTCCCTCAAGTTAAATTTTTAGGGTTACTATCTATTTGGTGGCAATTATTGACTAAATATTGGTCGCTATTTGCTAAAGCAGAAGTGATTCATGTTCATGATGTCATGATCTGGGTGATGCTTTTAAGATTGTTATTTCCTTCTAAAAAATGGATTCTAACCATGCATGGCTGGGAGGGTGTTTATCCGATTCCTAAGAAGAATGTGTGGCTAAAGCGTTTAAGTGCACGATTGGCGACTAAAGTGGTGTTGGTGGGTGAATATATTGGCCAATATTATGGGGTGAAATCAGATTTGGTAATTTATGGAGGGATTGATAAAACCGACATATTAACGGCAGCTGAAGTTAAACAAAAGCAACAATTAAAAGCCAAGCAGAAGTTAAGACTGGTGTACGTGGGTCGGTTGGCTGAAGATACCGGTTTAAGGTTATTGCTGCAGGCTTGGTCAAAGTTATCAACTCGAGTTAAAATTAAACTAGAGATAATTTTTGTCGGTGATGGTGAACTCAGAGCTAAGTGTGAAAAAGTGGGGACAGTCCTAGGTTGGGTGAATGAAAAAGTGGTAAAACGAGAGCTACGTTTGGCCTCAGTCTGTTTTGCTAGTGGCTATTTATCAGCTTTAGAAGCTATGGCTGCTGGGTGTGTAGTGGTGGCTGGAGCAGAGAATGAGTTAAAAGAAGCGTATTGGCAAGGATGGAAAGAAAAAGTAACCGTATTTAATAACCACCTTGAGTCGGCGAAATTTTTATCGGAAATAATTTTAGTTGACCAGCAACGATTATTAAAAAATTTGGGATGGGTAAAGGTACAAACCTGGAATAAAATTGTAAAAAAATATTTAGAGTATTATTAGATTCCTTTTTAAATAGAAAAAGCCCGCATTTGCATGCGGGCTCTTGGCATCTTGGTTTTAACAGCTCTGTTTTTTGACTAGAAGTTCCGCCCCGTTAGGGGTAGGAACACTGTACAAACCGGGACGAAATCCCGGTCATCGATGGTCACCGTATCCGTGAGGAGCAGTGAATCATCCAGTCGAATTGTCACCGTGTAGCTAGCCACCCCCTGAAGGGTGTAGGCGTAGCTGTGAGGGTAGACGTTTGGCTCATCTGTGGGGAACATGGTGTAAACACCGTCCCCAAAATTAAATTCGAGCCATTCGTGATCGCTTTCGCATTCCGGCTGAAACTCGAACGAGTTTAGCGCTGTCTGCGTGATCGCCAAGGAACACATCGTGACTGATGGCTCCAAGCGATCGTTGATCTCGACGGTTTCGGTGAAGACCGTATCGTCGATATGCAGAGAGGCAGTGTAGGTCCGAAGACCGCCGACCTCATAATCATAAAAATGGGAGGTCGGCTCGACCTCGCCACTCTCGGCGACCATGAGGTCAACCTCCAAGCCATCCCCGAATTTCAGGGTGGCCCAAGAATCTTGGGTCCCAGTGCAAATGGAGGTGAACGTGACCCCATTAGGGGCTTCCGTCACCTCGGTTTTTATGGTGCATATGAGCTCATCATTGGCGGCAACCCGACCGTTGAGTGATGAGAACAATGTCAAAAGTCCAATGCCGAGTACCACTGCGACGAGCAAAGAAATGTTTCGTTTCATCAATTCTCTCCTTTAAATTACAGAACTGTTAAGGTGCGACTTTCTTCATATCTCCACGTAACCCGTTTATGAGTTAGCGGAGGAAAAGAAAGTCTAGATGCATATAAGATTATATATAGGATATGTATTACAGTCAATATTATAGGATAAGAATTTAATGCTTTATAATTTTTAATGGTATAATGATTTTGATTTTGATTGATATAAAAAGTATCTGTAAAGCGAATTATTACAATATTTTCTCCCCAAGATTGAATTTTATTTAAAAAGCAAGTATAATCTTATTATAGGTTGTAAAAATTAAGAGATTGAGTTGATCAATAACTAGTTATTGATACTGTCACTAACTAGCTGTTGATCAACCTGAATTTGCTCGCACTCATAACGGGTGTCCAGCGAATCAGCTGATAAATAGCAGGATGTTATTCCGTAAGGAATAACAGCTCTTTAACAAGGCATACAGGTGAATTTCTCTGTGCTAATCCTATTTGGAGTGGGTGGATTTAAGTTGATGAATCTCGTCGATTTAAATCCACCCACTGTAGATGTTTTACGGGGAGTGGACGGCGCGTAAGTGCTGTCGATTCAGACGTATTGTTTTAGTTCCTGAAAGCGGTATTCGCGTGCCGTTGAAGGGAAAAGGAGAAAAAAATGAAGACGCGAATGATGAAAGTAGCAAGTTTGGCGTTGGCCCTGGTTTTGCTCTTGATGAGCATCACTGGGGTATCGGCTCAGAGTGAGCCAGATCTAGTGGCGCTGTTGAGCGAGTTGACCTTTGAGCAGTTGCTCGAGGTCAATCAGATCGTGGCCAATCTCTTGGCCGATAAGGCCCCGCCGGCGGTGAGCCAGGCGGAGGCCTTAGTCATGTGTGAGGCAGGTGACGCTCCACCGGAATGGGACTGCGAGTCTCTTCTGGCGGAGATGTCTTTGCCCGGCGTTGCTGTCGAAAACACCGCTGAGGATTTCACCGTCGTTGAGACCGAAGAGGTCAACGACATGGTGATCAGCTGGACCAACCATGCCATGAAGGATCGTGACGATGGTACCACTTTCTATGAGTGGGCTAAGTCCGAGTATCCGGATTGGCCTGAAGTCGATCCGGTCAACTGGCCGACAGCGCCAAACATCCCCAATCCGTTGGTGGATTGGTTCCGCGTCGTCAATGGGGACGAAGTCCCCGACGGCCTGGAGATTCCTGACACTGGCGAGCGCAACTACTGCCAGGTCCGAGAAGGAGAGTGGTGTACGAATGTAGTCGCCCCAGGGCACTACATGTTGTACACCGGAGATGGTAACGTCCCCAACCTCTGGGATGGAATCGGAGCCGAAGGGCACGCCTTCTCCTATTGGAATGTTGGTGACGTCGAGGCTCGCCTCGACGGAGTCTTCTTCCAAGGGTGGCGGCTCACGGGTCGCTATTGGAACGGAGATGCGTTACCCTATGCTGTCGTTGGTCTCCATGGTCATGCTGCTAATAACATGCAGGACTTGGAAGGAGAGCTGAACCCGAAAGGGACAGCTTTTAACGCCGGCGGCAACTGTGGCGTTCCCGGCGGTTGCGACGAGGTCAGACACACGGTGGTGATCGCTAGCGGCAACGCGCCACTGGCTATCATCACCTTCACCACTTTCAAGTTCGAATAGCCATTCACCAGTCGGGTGGTGGCCTCAAAACCACCACCCGACTCTAAACAAAAACACCTGTATGCCTGGTGTTCTCAGCTCATTTGCTAAGCAAGTGGTTTGAGAACACTAATTAATAATTAATATATGAACTATTAGTCAGAAAGAAATTAATATGAAAAAAAATATGAAGCAATCAATTAACAATTTTATTGTTGGTCTCTTAGTTGCACTGAGCATTGTGTATGCTGTCTTTACTTTTTCTGGTTTGTATGCCAAACAGATTGAAAATGAAGCTCGTTACCAGTGTGCTCAGAGCTCTCGTTATACCGTCAGCCAAAGTAATGACACTCAGGTTTGGTATCCAGTCGAAGAGATGTATCAACAATGTTTAACTGAAAAAGGAATTAACTAATAGCTAAGGCTATCATGACTAGAGAGACTAAACTTCCAGCTTTATCAGTTTTTTTTCCTGCCTACAATGAGCAGGCTAATATTAAATTGGCTGTTGAACAAGCTTTGCAAGTTTTGTCAGTGATAGCTGAGCAGTTTGAAGTGATTGTGGTTAACGATGGCAGCACTGATGAAACGCTGAAGATAGCTCGCCAGTTAGCTAGAAAATATTCCACTGTTCGAGCTGTGACTCAAGCTAATCAAGGCTATGGCGGCGCTTTAAAACGTGGTTTTAAGGAAGCCAAGTTTGATTGGATTTTTTATACTGATAGTGATTTGCAGTTTAATTTACAAGAATTAAGGAAATTAGTGGCCCACACCAGTCAATTTTCGCTGGTAATTGGCTATCGTCTTAATCGAGTTGAAGGCTGGAAACGGCAGTTATTGGCCAAGCTATTAAAATTATGGAACCGAATATTACTGGGTTTTCCGCGACAGATTAAAGATATTGATTGTGCCTTTAAATTGATGCATCGATCTGTTTTTGATCAAATTAAACCGCTGATTTCAACTGGGGCCATGGTGTCAACTGAGTTATTACTAAAAGTTCATTTGGCTGGGATTAGTTATCAGCAAGTGGGGGTTCATCACTATGAGCGCCGACATGGAACACCAACCGGCAATAAATTTACTGTTATTTGGACCGCAATTAAAGAAACTTTAGTTTTAAAACGCGTTCTACTTTTTCGACCTCACGCTCGGCTTAATCAACATCCAGCACATTGGTAAAGCTGGTATGATAAATAAGCTCATGTCAAAATTAACTCTGCTTTTGATTAAACTTAAAAAAATTAGTCAGCGTTTATTAACTGATCCTTTTTGTTTAGCTTTATTAACGATCGTGATTGGCACGGCTTTGATAAATTTTCGTTCTGATGTCTGGTTAACTGGTTGGGATACCCTTCACCCCGAATTTGATTATGGTTTAAGCTTTAAGCGTTTATTATCTGGAGTTTGGCGATCAGATCAAGGTCTAGGTGCGCTTGCCGCCCATGCCCACATGAGTGATTTACCTCGGGTCTTAGTTTTGTGGCTTTTAGATTTAGTTTTGCCGACCCATACAGTTAAGTTCGTTTATGTTCTGCTAACTCTAGTCTTAGGCCCATTAGGAGTTTATTATTTTCTCAAATTGATTTTGGCCAAAAGTTTTAAGAAACAACGGATAGTTCAGCTAGCCGCTTTTTTAGCCAGCTTATTTTATTTTTTTAATTTAATTACAGTCCAGCATTTTTATGTAGTGTTCGAGATGTTTGCTGTTCAGTATGCTGCCTTAGGTTGGTTATTTTATTTAATTACTCTTTATTTAAACAAAGGTTATCGTCGGACACTTTGGTGGTTGTTAGTAGTTAACTTTTTAGCTTCACCCATGGCTTATGCGCCTTTGCTTTGGTATGTCTATTTTGCCAGTGTCTTGGGCTATCTGTTTTTCTCAGCTTTTTTTAAGCTTAAAGCTAATTTTAAATTGCACTTACATCGTCGTTTGCTAGTGATTGTAGTCATTTTATTAGCTAACGCTTACTGGTTATTACCTAATTTTTACTATATCGCCTCTGGCGCTGGTCAAATTCCGGAACAAGCTCACATTAATCGCCTGTTTTCAGATGAAGCTTTTTTGCAGAATAAAATGTTTGGGGATTTGCGTGACTTAGCTTTGTTTAAAAACTTTTTGTTTAATTGGACTGTTTATTCACCGCGAACCGAAGGTCAAGTCCCGTTATTAGCTGTGTGGGAACAACATTTACCAGAGTTATATATTACTGAAATCGGTTATGGTTTGGTGTTACTAGCTTTAATTGGTTTAATTTGGGCGGTTGTTAAACGTCAGCGTTTTTTATTAGCGTTAGTGCCGATTTTTTTAGGTTCAGTGTTTATGTTGATTAATGATAATCCACCTTTGGGTTGGTTATTTCGGTGGTTGCGCGAGCAAAATTCTGTTTTAGCTGAAGCTACTCGTTTTCCTTTTACTAAATTTTCCTTGATTTTTTTATTTACTACGGTTTGCTTTTTTGCCTTTGGTGTGGGCCGGCTGTTAGAACACTTTGAACATTATAAAAATAAAGTTTTTTTACAGCTAATTTTCTCAGCTTTAATCATAGTGAGTTTGTTATCTTACTCTTTACCATATTTTCAAGGTGAGTTGATCAGTCGTAAAATGGAGAATCAGATTCCAGAACCATACTTTCAGCTTTTTGATTGGTTCAAAACTCAGCCACAGGGCAGAATTTTAACTTTACCAATGCATAGTCTGTATGGTTGGAAGTATCATACCTGGGGTTATGAAGGCGCTGGTTTTCTTTGGTTTGGTTTGGATCAGCCAGTGGTGGAGCGAGATTTTGATCGCTGGAATCCTGCCAACGAGACTTTGTATGAACAGGTCTCTACCGCGCTTTATGCTCAAGACTCTTCGACTTTTACTCAATTGCTCAATAAGTATGACATTCAGTATGTATTACTTGATAAAACAGCGACCACCACGGGTAACCAGGATCTCCTTTGGTTTAATCAATCTCGCCAGTTATTGCTAGCTAGTGGGTTTGAATTGGCTTATGAAGATGATTTTTTGCAGGTTTATGCAACTGCTGAATCAGAACCATTAGTGCAAACACTGCCATCATTACCGGTGGTTAAAACGGCACAGACATATACCCGCCAAGATGCAATTTTATCTACTATTAAAAATTATTTAACTTCGACTGAATCTAAAACTATTGAAATTTTTCAGCCGTTTGCCGATATCACTGTGGCTCGACAATCACAAGTTGAAACTACTGAATGGGGTACTACTACCGAGTTGGCTTTAAAGCGTGATTGGCCTGCTCAGCCACAACGTTACTATTTTGGGTTTGCTGATCTAGATTTAACCAATGAGCGATTAACTTTTCAAATTAAGGCTGCTTATAAAGCTCAACAATTACAAGTGCAAATCCTATTGCCCTTAATTATTAAAGTTGATCAGGATTATTTAGTTGAGTTTGAGCCCATTACCCAAATTTTCGAGTTTCCGGAACCAATCGCTGATTTTTCTCATTTGTCATTAACTATTAATAATTGGGCATATTCAATCGATGAACTCTTGGCTGAGCCACAATATATTACTTTAGTGGTTGATCAGAGTGTTAAATTACGTTTATTATCCATCAGGCCACAAGTGAATGGGACTCAGCAAATTAAAGCAATTTTTGATGGCAATATTGATCAAGATTTATGGACTCAGCTGAGAACTGATTTAAATAAACAGTTTTACTATCAAGCTGATAAACCAGCGGTTATTCAAGCAGTTTATGTAACGGCGCCAATTAAAGTTGATTTGGCTAGTTCAGCTAGAATTAATAACTGCGATTTATTCAAGCGAGGTGAAGTTGACAAAACTGTAGCTGATGATCGGGTAGTTTATCGAGCCGATAATAATGGCGCTGCTTGTGAAAATATTAACTTGGAAGTGCTTTCTAATCACCAGTCTTATTTGTTTGAATTAGTGGGAGAAAATTTAGCTGGCAGAAACTTAAAATTATCGTTGCATAATTGGGAAACGAATCGTTTAGATCTCGTTGAGTTAGTTTCGCCTAAATTTAATCATTTTTATTCTATGCTGAGTTGGCCGACTCTGGCTGAAAATCACTATTCTTTATATTTAGAAAATAAATCGTTTGGTGGCCCGGCTTATAATTCAGTCGATCGCCTTAGTTTTTACCCCTATCCTTTAAAAATTGTGGCCGCTCTTCGTCTAAGTCAAGACTTAGCTAGCTTAACGGTTTTAGATCAACCAGCTGATCAAAATAAGGTTGAGAGCGAAGTATTAAAAGGGCAACAATCAGCGGGTACTTTCTTCTATAAATTACAATTGGCTCCTAAGCAAGCTATCACTGAGAATCTTACTCTGGGAGAAAATAGACAGATTGCAAACACTCTCACCCTTTCTCAATCTTATGATCCGGCTTGGTTAGCTCTGCAAAAAATTGGCAATTTTAAATATAAACTATTACCTCACTATCAATTTAACGGCTGGGCTAACGCTTGGAGCTTGTTTGCTGATGCTCAAACTGTTTATCTTATATTTTGGCCACAACTTTTAGAGTTTGTTGGCTTAGGTTTAGTGGCAATTTCTTTGGGTTGGCTGGGTTTTAAAGTTCTTCAAGAAATCCGCACCAATCGTTCGAATTCCTAGTTACTTTTTGCAGTTAACTTAAATTTGTCAGTTAAAAGTCAGTTTTCTTTGTTTAATTGACTGTATGTCAATTATCCATCTTTTTCCCAATTTTTTACTCAATATTGCCAATTTTTGCCTGAGGCTATTTAAGCCGTGGCTATGGCTCATACCTCGTTTGTTAGCTGGCCTAGTCAGCTTGTGGTGGTTGTTGACGATCATCGTAGTGGGTGTACAAGCAAAAACTTTTATTCCCGCTTTAACTCACCCCGCTCAACAACTTCTAGCTGACGACTTTGAACATGGCCTGGAAAATTGGCAGCTAGCTCAAGGCCAATGGGCCGATTGGCGCATTACCAACGATGGTTGGTTAGAGGCGAATTTAGCTGGTCGCTATCGGCGCACTGAGTTGGTGCCGATCGATGCCGTTTGGCAAAATGAGTGGCAGACCTATCAGTTTGAGTTTGATTTCATGACTTTAACTAATGCCGATTTAAATTGGGCTTGGGGTTGGCAAGATGCCGGCACTTGGTATGAGTGGCATTCTTACAAATGCCACTGGCATTTAACCCGCGTGGTTAACGGCAAGCCAATTTTTCATTATGATGGCATTGAATGTTTGAATAAAAATCAAGCGTATCATCTCACTATAATTTTTGATCAAGGGCGAATTAAGCTGTGGATTGACGACCAACTTTTAATTGATCGCCAAGATTATAGTTTTGAACCAGGGGCGGTGGGCAAAGTGTCACTTAAAGCTACGACTGGAGCGGCTCATCCTACGCAAGTGCGTTATGACAATATGCGGGTGTATGGCTTAGAATCAAGCGACGATTTTTGGCTGCCGGTTGAGTCACTCAAGCAATATAGTCAGCCTTGGGGTGATGATGAGTATGATTCAGCTGCGAACTGGTCGTTCGGGCAAACCACCAATCAAGAGCCAGCTCAAGCAAGTATTCACCGCTGGGGTTGTGCTTTAACTTCGTTGGCGATGGTGATGCGCTACTATGAACTGAGAACTTTACCTGATGGCACTATTTTAGATCCGGGCAGTTTAAACACCTGGCTTAAGCGTCAAGCGGACGGTTATTTAGGCAGTAGTCTAAACTGGTCTGCAGCCACCCGTTTGTCGCGCTTAATCCATGAAACTTATTCAACCCCCGACCAGCCCTTGGCAAAGTTGGAGTATGCACGCGATTACACACCAACGCATGAATCAGTGGCTGTTGCTCTCAATGCTTTTCGTCCCCAGATTGTTCAAATTCCCGGACATTTTTTGGTGGCCAATGGCTATCCATTAGCTAGTTCTGATGCTCAAGCTCATCCTGAGCTATTGGCTGATTTGGCTGATTTTTATATTTCTGATCCGACCTATGTTTATCCTCGTTTTAGTCAACACCAGGCGAGTATGGCGTCGGTGATTGATCTTCGTCCCAGCCAAACGGATTTAAGTTATCTATTGTTGGTTTATTCGCCCAACTTAAAGGTCACTCTCACCGACGCCAATGGTCAGCCTCTCGATCAAGTTTTTTATGCCCAAGATAGTTTATCCGATCAGTTTTATGAGTATGATGCTGAAGAAAGTAGTTCGTTTGATCAAGCTCAGCATTCGGCTTCGGTGGTGCAAGCCTTGCCCCAGCCAACTACAAGCCGATATCAGTTTCAGTTAAGTCGAGCTGTCAATGAATTTGAAACTGTCGAACTAGTTCACCTATCTTTATATCTCTATGATAATCAAGCCAATGTCAAAATGATTGATGTTTATACCTGGTTGAAAAGCGACAATCTTGATCAAACTCAATTTACCTTAGATTTTGATAAACACGATTTAACTCAAGTACAGCTTAGTTCCTCAGTCCGCTTAGATTTTACGTGTCTGCACTTAGCTTTAGAGCAATGGTTAACTCAGACCAGCAATCACAGCTCAACCGAATTTTATTTATGGTTGCGACTGTACGACCTCAGTCAGACGGCTTTAAGTCTTGGATTAACTAGGCAAACTAATTTTCGTTATCAACAATTAGTTTTTCGCCTGCTGTTTGCTTCGGAGCAGGCTCAAAGCGAATCGGCAATGTTGATCAATAATTGCCTGGTTAATTATCCAGAGGAATAAAAAAAATATGATGACAAATCAACACAATTAGCCACTTACTTTAATGATCAAACGCCGTAAAATATTAATCAGTCTAAAGCAAAAATGTTAAATATTAACGATAAAAAATACATCAAGCAAACTATTCAGCAAGTTCAGGCTCCTTTAAGTAAGAGAGTGATGGGTTTGGATAAGAGAATGATTAAGATAGATAAGAAAATAGTTGGTTTAGATAAAAAATATGATCAAAAAACTAGACACTTTGATGACAAGATCGAAGATTTGCGAAATGATATGACTGATCAGTTTTTAATTAATGCTCAAGAACACCGCACAATTTTACAGGAATTAAAAGAATTTAAAAATAAAAGTTATGAGTTTTTTGATCAAATTTTAGGCGAGCTTAAAGCTATGCGACAAAATTATGAAATTTGTTCATATCGTCGTTGCGAAAATGGCGAGCGGCTTGATTTGCTAGAACCACGAGTAAAAATCATTGAGGGCCACCTACTTTTAGCTGAGGTGATTGAAGATTGATTCGGCTTTAATTGGCAACTGCAGCAGCTCGCTTGGTTTTTTTTTTAGGTACAAACTTGATTTCTAGCTGACAATCGAAAGCATGGGCTAATTTTTGCAAGAATTTGAAACTTGGGTTGTAGTGACCTGATTCTAAGCGGGCTATGCTTGGTTGTTGAGTCTTCATTTTTTTGGCTAATTCGACTTGGGTAAGACCTGTCTCTAAACGTTTATTGATAATAATTTTAATTAAAGCAAACTCTTCATCGAGAGCATGATACTCCCGAGCAAATTCTGGATCTTTTAGTTGTTCTTTAAGTAGCGCGTTTAAGGATCTTGATTTAAGTTTTTTCATACTATATTTATAACATATTCGTTATAAAAAGTAAATTAATAATTTATAATGACCGTCGTTTTTTGATGACTAGTTTGATTTCTCGACGTGGTATTTTGGAAGTTTTTTTGATAAATTGATGAAAAATAATTGCCTGTGATTTTTTAAAGCAATAAAAAAATCTTAATTGTAAACGACTTTTCACTCTAAGTTCATATAAGTCAGAACCAACTTTTTTACTATATGGTTTAGGTAGTTGATAACCATAAGCTTCTAGGAGTTTAAGATGATGGTAAACTTTAACTCTAAGTTTCTTAGACAGCTGATTAATAAATTTTTGTGAGTTAGGAAGAATAATTACTCGCATGCCACTGAGTCTAATTAAACTTTCTGACATTTCGCTGATATTTCTCCAATCAATGAAAGACCTCGTTTTTTTCTGCCCTCGAACCTCCTCAAGTTTTCTTGCTACAATACGACTATGGTAAATTTTTGGCAACAGCTCCAACAGACTCAGCCACACTCAATCGTGGGTTTAGCTCCAATGGATGGAATTACTGATCAGCCTTTTCGTTTTATGACTCAAAAATATGGTCAGCCGGATGTGATTTTTACTGAATTCGTCAATGTTGAAGGCTTGTGTCACAATGCTGAGCGATTGT
>Ga0307992_1001813_pt1 | contig 12455 bp, 9 predicted proteins | sample EllFjometagen133_FD_203162 | JGI IMG/M metagenome (GOLD analysis project Ga0307992, IMG submission 203162) | Marine microbial communities from Ellis Fjord, Antarctic Ocean - #133 | ecosystem: Environmental > Aquatic > Marine > Unclassified | place: Southern Ocean | collected 2014-10-08
TATAAAGGCCTGAAACGCTGTAACGTTAACTACATCGCTCCAAGGAGTTCTTTTCCTGGATTTTGATTTGATATTTTTCATGTGGTAGTCCTATGCGAAAAGACAGAAGCCAGATAGGGACTACCACATCACAACTACCCAGCCTTCTGTTTCCGCAAATTACACTACTATTATAACTTTCATTTGTTCTTGCTTCAATAAGAATTTATCAACACGGTGCAGATTATGTTTTAAATATAACAATCTAAAATCTTTTTTAGCTATTATAGCTATAGCAATCAAACTGTCTTCAACAATTTTAATCTGTTGAATTTTAAAAATTGTTTCTATTGATTGAACGCCTTTAAAGTCCGTAGGTATTTTGGAATATGAATTATATAATAATTTTATACCGTTACTATTATTTATTTTTGAATTAACATTTATTAAAAAATAATTATCATCATTATATTTTTTAGTTCTGTAGACTACATCAAAACTATCATTATTTTGAAAGGGAAAATTAGAATCGACTTGTTTTGCCCAAAATTTATCATCTTCATGAATATATTTATATTTATTAGTATTTAATATTTCTAAAGCTTGCTTACAATCCAAATTAAATAATTCACAATAGCCTTTTGAAACTAATAAATAGTTTGTGTGGCCATCTATTATTTGAGCTACACTTATTGCAATAGGCAAATATTCTAAATTTCTTTTTTCATCTTTTGAAAATTGATATAGCATAATAACCTCCACAAATCCTTATCAATAACATATTCATTATAACACCAAGAATTCTAAACCACAATTAAATAGTAGAAATCAAACATTCTTAAATAAACTAAAATATCGGTTCTCCGAGGGTTTGTGTGGATAGGATTTTTAGTTAGGGTAAATAAAAGTACAAGAAAGTAGTTGAAAATCAAGGAGTAAATAGTTTTATTTAGTTGACTCAGCCACCTTGTCACTATTAAATATTTCGGATTCTTTATAACTATTTATAGATTTTTTAATATATTCTTTTAATGCTTCATCAACACAATATATATAACACCCTTTTAAACCACGACTCATCAAAGTCCTGTATGTATTTTTGATAATTGTATCAATCTTAATTAAGCTTTGTTGATCGTTTTTTCTAGCTTTTGCTATAAGCCCTTTTAGAGAAATATCACTTTTTGCTCTTTTAGTAAAATCAGTTACAACTTTATTATTTTTGTATCTAATATCATCACCTATAATAACGCCCACATATGAAAATTCCAAACCTTGACAGGTGTGAATACACCCCACTTGATCAATTGATCCCTTATCAATGGCATAAGGTTTACCAGCTTTAAGGTTCCATTTCATTTGAAAGTCATCAATTATTATATCAAGGTTTTCGCTATTTTCTCTCTTTTGACTTATCCAGGGCCAGCAATATCCTGCTACAATTCTAGATTTCCCATCACTTTTATTTTTCTTTTTTATTAAAGTCTCTAATTCTTTTGCACTATCAACTACTCTAAAATCATATGAAATATCATCAAGAAAATAATTGGCCGTATCTCTTATTTGGAGGGTATTATCTAACCATGCGAGGTACCCATCAGAGCCGCCACATCTAAATTGGCTTACTAATTGTGTTGATTGAATCAGGGCTTTTTCTCTATTAGCCCATTTTATAATCTCTTTGATAGATCCAATATCTTTAGATGTAACAACTTGCTCCTCATCTATAAAAAATACTGAGGTTTGGGAGGATTGGATTATTTCTTTGATTTGATTTTCACCTAAATTAGAAAAAATACCAGACTTTTCATTTAATCTATGAGCTTCATCACATATTAATAATCCAAATTTGTTTTCTTCACAATTTATGAAAGAACCAGATCCCATAAACAATCCATTTACATAGCTCTTTTTATAATTTGCACCAATCAATCTAGCGCTAAAAACGGATCTTGGAGCGCTATTTTTTGTAATATAACTGGAATAAATATTTTCATTTATTGATTGTACTAATAAATTAATAGCAACAACTGTTTTTCCTGTTCCAGGTCCGCCTTTGACTATAATTACTCTCTTTTTATTATCCTTTTGTGAAGCTCTACAAGCATTTAAGACTCTTTCGTAAACTACTTTTTGATCATCAATCATTATGAATTCAGGATTATTTTTAAGCATATTTACCAAACAATCTTGTAAAGATTTTGAAGGTTTTAAATCTCCATTTTCAATTCCCTTTAATGAAAGTAAGTTATCACCATATTTTATATGATCTTTTATAAATTGCTTTAATTGTTTTGCTTCTGTCATTCTAAAGACTGGTGCTTGTTTTATTGTATCTTCATAAACCTTATCAATTAAGGGATCATTTTCTACTGGAAAATAATTATGTAAATATGCACAAGGTTTTAAAGTTGTGTTATGACTTTGAATATATTTATTAGTATTTTTTAATAATTCAGTATAAGACCATACTTGATAACTTGGATGGGCTATTAATCTATTAGCACCACCTAAATAGGTTTCAACTACTTGATCCATACCCTCGACTTTAGTAATTGACGACCATTGCTTTAATTCAATAAAAACAAGTTCCTCATTTTTATTTTCATCGTAACCTGTAATTATGAAATCAACACGTTTTGATGTATTTGGAATATTATACTCGATTGCAATACCAGCATCATCGGGAATATCTTTATCTTGAACAATTGATTTCATAACTCTAAGAGAATTTATCCAAGAATTATTTTCAGAAGGACCAACTCGTCTGTTCATTTTCTTTTGCAGATTATTTTTTAATGTATTTACATACATTCCACTTTCCACTTCTTCAATAAAACCGACCTTGGTATTTTCATAAATTATCATATAAAGCCCTCATCATTATTAGAAGTATACTCTAATTATTCAACAGTAACACTCTTTGCCAAATTTCTTGGATGATCTGGATCATTACCTCTATTGACAGAGCAATAATAAGCATAAAGCTGAGTCACAATAACACTTAGTATAGGGGCAAAATATGCGTCAGTTTCAGGAATAGCAAAAACTTCATCAGCAACAGTATCAAAAGCATTGTTATTTTCAAAAGTTATTGCTAATACTTTAGCACCTCTGGCTTTTACTTCTTTCATATTTGATTCCATTTTTTCATATAATTTTGAATTACAACAAGTAGCAACTACAAGTGTATCTTCATCAAGTAAAGCTATAGGACCGTGCTTCAATTCACCTGCTGCAAAAGCTTCTGAGTGAGTATAATTTATCTCTTTTAATTTGAGAGCTGATTCTAGGGAAATTGCAAAATCACTTTGTCTACCAAAATAGAATACTTTTGTTTTATTAAATTGACGAGCTGCAAATCTTTGAATTTCTTCTTGTCGATCAACTATTGACTGAGCCTTAGCTGGTATAGTTTCTAACTCATCCTTTAATTTAGAGGCTAAATCTTTATCTTTTATTAATGCACAAGTTAATAAAAATATACACATAAGTTGGGTTGTAAAAGCTTTTGTTGAAGCGACAGCTATTTCAGGTCCAGCTTGAGTATACATTACATAATCAGCTTCTCTTGAAACAGTTGATCCTACAACATTTGTTATAGCTATTATTTTGACACCCTTTTTCTTAAATATTCTCATCGCTTGTAAGGTATCTGCAGTTTCTCCCGATTGAGAGATTACAAGACATAAATCATCTTTATTAATTATTGGATCTCTATATCTAAATTCCGATGCAACATCTACTTCAACGGGAATTCTAGCATAATGTTCAATTGCATAACGAGCAACAACACCTGCATGATAAGCTGTACCACATCCGACAATCACGACTCTTTTTGCAGCAGAAACTTCATCCGTCATTGCCCCTAAATCTAACTTTCCACCATATACTCTAGCTTTATAGGTTTGCTCAATTGCAAAAGGTTGTTCAAATATTTCTTTTAACATGAAATGTTCATAACCATTTTTTTGGGCTGATTGCATATCCCAGTCTACATGAGTTATATCTACATCTATCAAGGCTCCATCTTCATCATATATTTCAACTGAATTTGGGCTAATTCTAGCGACTTGATTATCTTCGAGATATTGGACTTCTCTAGTATATTCTAATAATGGAGTAACATCTGATGCTAGAAGATTATAATTTTCCGCTCTACCAATAATTAATGGGCAATCTTTTCTTGCTACTATTATGGAGGAAGGATCACTTTTACAAACTACAGCTAATGCATAAGAGCCTTCTAATCTTTTTAGTGCTTCTGTAACTGCTAATAATAAATCACCATTATAATGGAAGTCAATTAAATGGACTATACATTCAGAATCAGTTTCACTTCTGAATTTCACATTATGATTTTCAAGCCAATCTCGTAATTTACCATGATTTTCAATAATTCCATTATGAACAACAGCAATATCATTACTTATATCGGTGTGAGGATGAGAATTAACATCACTAGGTTCCCCATGAGTTGCCCATCTAGTATGACCAATACCAACATTTCCTGAAATTGGTTCCTTTTCAATTAAGTTAACTAGATTAATCAATCGGCCCTTAGCTTTTCTTATTTGAAGTTCATCTTTATTTAATAAGGCAATCCCTGCAGAATCATATCCCCTATATTCTAATTTAGATAAACAATCTAATAAAATATTTGATGCCTCTAACCCAACTTCCCCATTTGAACAAAATCCAACTATTCCACACATATATAAATCACCTTTTAAATAAAATTATACTCATTATAGCAAGAAAAATTTATTTTATGTAGTATTTATTTATCAATAATTATTTTGAATATTTTTTGTCTACTTGACTATCACGTTATGTTATAGTTTATAATTAAATCATAAATAACAAGGACATATAAATGAAAATTAATGAAGTAGCAAAATTATCAAATACCAGTGTTAGAACACTTCACTATTATGATGAAATAGATTTATTAAACCCTAAGAGTATCAATTCATCAGGATATCGAATATATGATGGTGAAAACATTAAAAAGCTACAACAAATAATGTTTTTAAAAGAAATGGATTTTTCTCTTAAAGAAATAAAATCGATATTAAATGATAAGAACTACAATGAGGAAAAGGCGTTTCTTAATCACAAAGATCTGTTAATTAAAAAAAGAAATAGATTAAACAGTCTAATAAATTTAGTAGATAAATATATACAAGGGGAAAATATTATGAGTTTTAAAGAGTTTGATATGAGTGAAATTGAAACAACAAAAGCTGAATATAAGAAAGAAGTAAAAGAAAAATGGGGAAGTACTAATGCTTATAAACAAAGCAAGAAAAGAACATCCTCTTATTCAAAAGAGCAATGGGAAAAGATTAACAGTGAAAATAATCGAATCTTCTCTTCTTTTGCCGATATTAGGCATCTAGATACAAGTTGTGAGAGGGCACAAAGTCTTGTAACAGAGTGGAAAGAATTTATCAATAAATACTATTATGATTGCAATAATGAAATCCTAAGTTCTCTTTCAGAGATGTATATCAATGATGAAAGATTTAAGAAAAATATTGATAAATTTGGAGACAATACATCAATATTTATTTCAAAAGCTATTAAGCATTATTGCAAGTAAAGAAATAATATAACCTCCTTTACTGTACTGTTATTAATTAAACAAAGAAATATTTTAAACAAGTTGCAAAATTTAAACTCCTATAATATAATGTGTGTACGTTAACGCAAAATTAGGAGATAACAAATGAAACATATTAATGATTATAACTTTTGGGTTTTAACCGGTTCACAAGATTTATATGGTGAAGATACTTTAAAACAAGTTGCAGAGCATTCTAAATTAATGGTAACTGAATTAAATGAGAGTAAAGATTTAGCTTGTAAGCTTATATATAAAGAGACCCTACTTACGTCCTCAAGTATTGAAAAGACAATAAAAGAAGCCAATTTAGATGAAAAATGTGCGGGGATTATTTGCTGGATGCACACTTTCTCTCCGGCTAAAATGTGGATAAATGGTTTAAATTGTTTAAACAAACCTATGCTACAAATAAATACTCAATTTAATAAGGCCTTGCCATATAGCACAATTGATATGGATTTTATGAATTTAAATCAAAGTGCACATGGGGATAGAGAATTTGGTTATATAACAGCTAGAATGGATATAAACAGAAGTGTTATTGTCGGTCATTGGCAATCAAAAGCCTTTATAAAAAGAATGTCCAAATGGATGAGAGCTTCTGCTGCTACTACTGCTGGTAAATCATTAACTGTTGTTCGTTTTGGGGACAATATGAGAGATGTTGCTGTAACTTGTGGTGATAAAGTTGAAGCTTATATTAAATTAGGTTGGAATATTCCTTATTATGGAATTGGAGATCTTGTTGAAGAAATAAGTAGAGTTAGTGAAGATGAAATAGATAATTTAATGATGGAATATGAAAAAGATTATACAATTGTTGATCCCACAGAATTCAATATATCCCATATAAGAGAACAAGCAAAAATTGAAATCGCACTAGAAAAATTCTTAATTGAAAAAAATGCTGATGCTTTTACATCAAATTTCCAAGATTTACATGGTATGAAACAATTACCAGGACTCGCTTGTCAGCATTTAATGACTAAAGGCTATGGGTTTGCTGGAGAAGGCGATTGGAAAACTGCGGCAATGGTTAGAACCTTTAAACTAATGGGAGAAAACCTTGAGGGTGGTTGCTCTTTTTTAGAAGATTATACTTATAATTTAGAAGAAGATAATATGTTTAACTTAAGTTCTCATATGCTTGAAATTTGCCCCTCTATTGCTAAAGGCAGAGCTACAATTGAAGTCCATCCTCTAGGAATTGGAGACAAAGAAGATCCTGCTAGAATAGTTTTCACAGCTAAAGAGGCCCAAGGCTTTACAATATCTATTGTAGATATGGGTTCTAGAATGAGAATTGTTGCAAATAAAGTCCATATTATTAAAAGTGATAAAACTTTTGATAAACTTCCTGTAGCTAGAGTTTTGTTATCCCCAAAACCAAATTTTATTACAGCCTCTGAATGTTGGATTCTAAGCGGTGGTGGTCATCATAATACACTTTCTACACAAATTGATTTAGAAACCCTAGAATTTTGGTCTGAAATGGTTAAAATAGAATTACTAAAGATAGATGAAGAAACAACAGTTTCAAATTTTAGAAATCAAGATAGGTGGAATAGAGCATATTATGGATAAGTATCAAAAATTAAAACAAGAAGCATATTTAGCTAATTTAGAAATACCAAAACAGGGTTTAGCAATTTATACCTGGGGTAATGTCTCAGCATTTGATAAGGATTTAGGTGTTTTTGCTATAAAACCTTCTGGGGTTTCATACGAAAAATTAAGTGTAGATGATATGGTTGTTATTAATTTAAAAGGTGAACAAGTTGATGGAAAATTAAATCCTTCCTCAGATACTCAAACACATCTTCATCTTTATAAAAACTTTGAGGGTATAGGGGGTATTTGTCACACCCACTCTCCTTATGCAACAGCCTGGGCTCAAGCCATGAAATCAATTCCATTGTTAGGAACAACTCATGCAGACCACTTAGCTAATCCTATTATTTGCACCAAACCCTTGACTCAAGAACAAGTTGAAACTGGTTATGAAAAGAATACTGGAATTTTAATCTATGAAACTTTTCAAAATCCTTCCTTCGCTCAAGAAATATTAAACGTAGGAAATTACCCCTCTACTCCTATTTCACCAATTGAAAACCCAATGGTACTTGTAGGCGGACACGGTCCTTTTACTTGGGCAAAAGATGCAATATCTAGTGTCTATAATGCAAGGGTTCTAGAAGAGGTAGCTAAAATGGCGATGTGGGTAAATAGTATTAATCCAAGCTTTAAGCAGTTACCCTCTCACATTACAAAAAAACACTATGAGAGAAAGCATGGTAAAAATGCTTACTATGGCCAAAAATAATTTACCTATGCAAATCATATTTTTTGTAATATACTTCATATGAGACAAGTAAACTCTTGTCTCATTTTTTATTAAAGGAATTATATGAAAATAGCTGAAATAGCAAAAGCTGCTGGAGTTTCCGTTGGTACTGTGGACAGAGTATTACACAATAGAGGAAGAGTATCAGAAGAAACCAAAATAAAAATTGAAACAATAATAAAAGAAAATGGTTATATCCCCAATGCGATGGCAAGAAGTTTAAAAACTGGAATAAAATTAAAAATTGGGGTATTAATTCCCAACTTAGAATCTGAAAGCGGTTATTGGAATAAAATATATAATGGTTTTTTAAAAGCAGCAAAAGAACTTGAGTCCTTTAATGTAACAATTATTAAACAAGAATTTAATAGAGATATAACTAATAGTCTCCTAGAATCGGGTAACAAACTTATTGATCAAAAAGTTGATGCTATTGCACTACCCCCTGTAATTCAAGAAGAATCCAATAAATTGATTGATACACTAAAAAATATACCTTATGCCTTTTTTGATTCTTCCCTTTTTAATGCAGAACCAATAACAGAAAATCTTCAAATAGCTTATAAAGCTGGTTGGTGCGCTGCAAGATTAATGAAACTATTCACTTTAAATGCAAACAATTACGTTTGCATTCAAATGCACAATAAAGCCTATAATCAAGAACAAAGAGCTATAGGCTTTAATGATTATTTCAATAATTCAAACTCAAATATAATGAATTATGTTTGGGATAGAACTAATAATATATCTTTTACCTCTTTTTTGGACAATATAGTATTTGAAAATTCATTAATTGATGGGATATTTGTTACAAATGATGCAACGGGGTTGGTATCTAAATATTTAGCTTCAATGAATTTAGAAAAAATGCCGTGTATAATCGGATTTGACATGGTTGAAAACAATAAAGAAGAATTAATAAATGGCAATATTTCTGCCCTTATTTCACAGTCCCCCGAAACTCAAGGATATAAAACAATAATGGAAATGTTTAGAATTTTGTTTTTAAAACAAGAAAAAGAAGAAAATACTGAACCTATTAATATAAATATTATCTTAAAAGAAAATCTTCAATAAACAGTAAATAAAACCCCTTTTGGGGTTTTATTTAACTCATATTATCTTAAAATATCAACAGCTTCTCTTTCTATAGATAAACCCTGATGATAAGTTTTAAAGAATTTATTAAAGCCTTCAATATCTTTTTTGTCAGCCATAACACTAACTTTTGTAGACTTATTAAAAACATTTTCTTCTAAATATTCTTCTAGGCTAATCTTTTCATTAACAAAAGAGGCTAAGATAGCTATGCCCCAAGCACCGCCCTCTCCGGCACTAGATAAAACTGAGCAAGGAGTATTAGTTGCAGCTGACATAATCATTTGACCAACCTTTGCGGTTTTGAAAAATCCACCATGACCATTAATTTCATCAACTTTTACACTCTCATCGTCAAATAAAATATTTAAACCGGTTCTCAGTGCACAAAGAGATGTAAATAATTGAGATCTTATTAAATTTCCAACACTTAATTCACTGTTTGGAGATCTAACCATTAAAGGTCTGCCTTCAGTAAAACCTGTTATATGTTCCCCGCTTAAATATCCATAAGATAAAATCCCATCACAAGAGGGATCTGCTTCTAAAGCTTGATACAAAATAGCATCATACAATTGAGGTTTAGTTAAATTACCACCTGTTAATTTCATAACTTGGGTGAACAACTTCATCCATTTATCAATTTCACCACTACAATTATTTGAATGTGCCATAGCTGCAGGAAGACCTGTTGGAGTTGTTACTAAATCAAGTTTTTCATAAAGTTTAGATAATTCTTTTTCTAATACAATCATTGCAAAAACACTTGTACCAGCTGATACATTTCCTGTTCTCTCTTTAACTGAGTTTGTTGCGACCATACCTGTTCCAGCATCACCTTCTGCAGGGCAAAGAGGAATTTTAGACTTTAAATCGCCTTCCTTATCTAAGAGTAAAGCACCTTTATCACTTAAAAGCCCAGCAACTTCGCCTGCAACCATCGCCTTTGGTAAAATTGAATTTATATCCCAAGAGTACTCTTTTGATAAATCATCAAATTGAGATATCATTTTCTTATTATAAGATTTAATTTTACTATCGATTGGGAACATACCAGAGGCGTCCCCAACTCCTAAATTAAAGCAACCACTCAAGCAATAATGAACATACCCAGCTAGAGTATTTATTTTAGCAATATGTTGAACATGATCTTCTTTATTTAACATAGCTTGATAGAGATGCGCAATGCTCCATCTTTGAGCTATAGGAAACTCAAATACATTAGTAAGAGCTTTACTAGCCTCACCTGTTATATTATTTCTCCAGGTCCTAAAAGCAACTAATAAATCATCGTTTTTATCAAAGGCTAAATACCCATGCATCATTGCACTTATTCCAATTGCTTTTAAATCTGTTAAAATAACACCGTACTTTTCACTAACGTCTCTCTTTAATGAATGATAGCAACTAGCGATTCCCGTCCAAACTTGATCTAAATCATAGGTCCAAATACTATCTACTAAGGAATTTTCCCAATCATACCCACCTGAAGCTATTGGATTATTTTCACTATCAATTAAAATTGCTTTAATTCTAGTTGACCCTAATTCAATTCCTAAAGAAGCTTTGCCAGATTTTATTTCATCAATTACTAATTTATTTTCCATTTATATTCCCTTGTGTGTTCGTTAACGCTTCAATTATATCATATAATTGTTATTAATCAACAGATTTTCTTAAATTATACCATGGGAATTTTATTATAAAAAGAGTTATTTATTAAACTATTAGCAACAAGTATTTTTTTAAAAAATATATATTTATAAATTTATAAATGATATACTAAAAAAAATTCAAAATTCAAAATTATACAAATTTCTTTATAAAAAATTTATTAAAAATAGGTGAACTAATATGAAACAATATTCAATATTATTATATGCATTAATAGCCGCTGTAGGTAATGCTATCTTTGCATTTGGACAAAAAAAGGCAACAGTTAGTAACTCTTTGCTTTTTATTGGATTAAGTGCAATTATTTGCACATTATTAACCTTTTTGTTAATGCCATTTTTTGAAAAAGAAATTGAACCCCTACAACTAATTAAAACCAATTGGCCTTGGATAATTACGAGTGGAATCGGATTATGTTTAACCTATATTGGATTTAATCTTTTGTATGGTAATTATGGAGCTAGTTCTTATATTTACTATGCTGTCCTAAGCATAATTACCACATCCATAATTGTTGGAATAATAATATTTAAGGAAAAAATAAACATTTATCATGTTCTTTCAATTTTAACAGCCTTAGCGACAATTATCTTATTTTCTATAGGAAATAAGATTGGAAAAGGCTAATTAAATAAAATTGAATCCATTAACTTTATTGCTTTTTCAAAACTCTTAATATTAAGGGATTCTTCATTAGTATGAATATTATTCATGTCTAATCCAAAAACAATACTTTTAATTGAACTACTATTTATATTATTCGAATCACCTCCACCTTGGCTTGTTAACAAAGTTGGCGTTAAGTCATTTTTTATACAGGCTTTTTTAAATCTTTTTATAACTGGTTCATCATCATTTACATGATATCCATTATAGATAATATTAAAATCACAATTAAACTTTACATTTAGTCTTTTTGATTCACTTTGAATTATTTTTAAAATTAACTCTTTCCAATGGATATACTTATTAAAAGATAGACTTCTTATCTCGGCACTCATCATTGCTTTTTCTGCTACAACATTTGTTTGTGCTCCTCCAGATATTGTACCAATATTAGCTGTGGTTTCAAAATCTAATTGCCCCTGAGGTAATTTAGTAATAATTGAAGATAATGCTACAATTGCATTAATTCCATCTTGTGGAGCTAGTGCTGCATGAGATGGTTTACCAATAACTTCAAGATTGTAAATAACTTTTGTAGGAGCTTGATTAATTGCAGTTCCAACTGCAGTTTCTCCATCTAAGTTATAATTATATTTTGAATCAATAATATTAAAATCAAGAATTTTAGTACCTAAACAACCTAATTCTTCTTGAACATTAAATAAAACTTCCAAGCCTCCGTGAAGTTCTGGATTTTTTTTAGCTTTTATTGCCATAATCATTGCAATTGCTACCCCCAACCTATCATCTCCACCTAGGACATTTTTCCCGTTAGATTTCCAGATATTTCCACATTTTACAATCTCAATAGGCTTGTTGTGATTAATAAACACACTGTCCATATGGCATGATAATAAAACTGAATCTTTATTGGATGTACCTTTTATTTTCATTAATATTGGAGCACAATTTCCACCCTCAGGGATAAAATCTTCTAATGCTTGAAAATTGATTTCATTTTCTTGTGCAAATTTTATTATATATTTAGAAACTTCATGCTCCCTCTTAGAGGGAGCATTTATAGAAATCAAATCTTCTAATAATTTATTAAAATTCATGGGCTTT
>Ga0307992_1001818_pt1 | contig 12438 bp, 16 predicted proteins | sample EllFjometagen133_FD_203162 | JGI IMG/M metagenome (GOLD analysis project Ga0307992, IMG submission 203162) | Marine microbial communities from Ellis Fjord, Antarctic Ocean - #133 | ecosystem: Environmental > Aquatic > Marine > Unclassified | place: Southern Ocean | collected 2014-10-08
TTCAATCGCTAAAATGGGATATTTCTTTATCAAGCGCAAATAATATTTTAACAATTCTTCTCTTCCAAAAGTACCCATTTTCATAACATATCTTCCATTTTTATAGAATTGCGATGGAGCACAATCTAAAACAATCTTAGCTTCTTTAGTTACTTTCACAATAATATTCAAAGCTTGCTCAGGTTTTTTAAAACAAGGCGCAAATCCTCCTTCATCGCCAATATTGGTCCCAAAACCTTTTTTCTTAAGCTCTTCTTTTAATCCATGATAAGTTTCTGAAGCTGCTTGAAGAGACTGAGAATATGTTTTTTTAGGAAAAGCAATCATAAACTCCTGAATATCCAATTCATTCCCGGCATGAGCTCCTCCATTAATAATATTAAAACAAGGAATCGGCAAAAAAAGCTTGGACTTATTTCCTGCTAATCCAGCAATATATTTATATAATGGCATTCCTTTTGCTCCTGCCCTGCAGACTGCCATTGAAACTCCAACCAGAGCATTTGCTCCAATTCTTGATTTATCTTTTGTCCCGTCAATTTTCTTTAACAATAAATCTATTCCTTTTTGATCAAAAGGATCTTTTCCTTTAATCTTCGGAGATATGATAGTATTTATATTTTTTACTGCCTTTAAAACGCCTTTCCCATTATATCTTTTTCCTCCATCTCTTAGTTCTTTTGCCTCATATTTTCCCTTAGAAGCTCCAGAAGGAACTTGGGAAAAAAAAGAGCCAAAATTAGTTTGAACTTCAACTTCAATGGTAGGATTTCCTCTAGAATCTAAAATTTCTCTTCCTTTTATTTCTTTAATTAAGTTTTTTTTCATTTTTAAGATAATGCCAAGCGGAAAAAGCTGCTGTTGCTCCTTGTCCGCAAGCTATTATTATTTGCTTATACCTGCTTTCAACAACATCTCCAGCAGCAAAAATTCCAGGAGTTATTGTCTGACAGGTCTGAGAATCAATCTTAATTTCATCTTTCTTATTAAAAGAAACTAAATCTTTTACAAATGACGTTGCCGGCTCATAGCCTATTTCAATAAAAATCCCTTCTGTTTCCAAAGAACTAATTTCTTTTGTTTTTACGTTTTTCCATAGAACTGATTCTACAAATTTATTTCCTTGTATCTTTTCTATTGAAGCAGAAGTGATTATTTCAACTTTTCCTATTCCTGAAACGATTTCCTGATTGACCTTGTCTGCTTTAATTGCTGAACCAGATTCTAAAATATATATCTTCTGGGCAAATTTGCTTAAAAATATGGCTGTTTCAAATCCAGCATTTCCTCCGCCAGCAACTATTACTGTTTTCCCTTTATATAAAGGACCGTCGCAAAGGCTGCAATAGCTTACTCCACGCCCGATAAACTCTTTTTCTCCTGAAACCTCAAGCGGCCTTGGATCAGCTCCTGAAGCAATAACAATTGTCTCTGCTTTAAAAACTTTATTATTTGTCGTTTCTACTAAAAAACAATTAGTTCCTTTGTTTATTTTTGCTACGTTACCATTCTCCACTCTTCCTTTAAAATTTCTCAGGTGATCTTCAAATTTCTGGATAAGATCCATGCCTGATATTTTTTTAAATCCAGGATAATTCTCAATATCAACTGCTTTTTTTGCCATCTGTCCTCCAAGTGTTTTAGATATAAGAAGAAAATTCATTTCTTGGCGGGCAGCATAAATTCCTGCAGTAATTCCTGCAGGACCTCCGCCGATTATAATTAAGTCGTAATTAGACATCTTCTTCTTTTCTTAGAAAAGCAGGAAAATCCCATTTTTTTTCTTTTTCCAATATTTCTCTTTCTTCTTTTTTAATTTCTTTTTTTAAGGCTATGGCATTTTTCCTTGCTGTTTTCCTTGGCTTTTCTGTTTCTTCATCATTGTCTTGGATATCAATATTCTTGATTTTCTTCTTTAATTTTGATGGCTTCTTTTTAGGCTTTTCTTCTTTGATATCTTTTTTAACCAACTTAGGAGCTTTTCTTTCTTCTACACTTAATAAAGTAATTCCTATTCTTCCATCTGTTTTTGATTTTTCTTTAGCAGTTAATGAGGATACTCCAAAAATAATTTTGGCTTTTTTATTAAAATTAAAAATAGTCCTGCTTATCTGGTCCACTTCTGCCATTTTAAGATCTCCTTCATTCTCAATATTAAACAAAATTCTATCTGCGCCCTGCAAGCTGTATTCATTTAAAGGGCTTTGAATAACACTTTTAACCGCTCTGGCTGATCTGTTTTCACCTACAGCTTCTGTACGATTCAAGCAGCATATTTTTTTCTTTCCCTCTAAAATGGTTTTAAAATCAGCCCAGTCAATATTAATCAGCCCTGGCTTATATATCATCTCACTTAACCCTTCAAGATAAAAAACAAGGTGATGATTCACAGTAGAAAGAGCATTGCTAATCGAAGTAGATTCGTCAACAATCTGGAATATCTTTTCATTTGGAATAATATTCGTTGCATTTAAGTCTATTTCCATTTTTTCCAAAGAATTTTTTGCAATTATTCTTTTCTTTTCTCCTTCAAATTTAAAAGGAAGAGTGAATATTCCCAAGCTTATTTTTTTAAGAGACTTGATAATCTCAGCAATAACAGGAGAAGCGCCGGAACCCATTCCGCCTCCTAAACAAGATATGAGAATGCAAAAATCCGCATTTTCCAAAGCTTTTTTTATCTTTTCTCTCTCATCTCTAGCTGCTTTTTCTCCTATATTTGGATCCATACCGCACCCTAATCCTTGAGTTAAGCTCTCCCCAATTTTTAAAACCTTGCATTCTTTTGCAACCTTATTTAAAGCTTGGACATCTGTATTAACAGCAATAAAATCTATTCCTTTTAATTTCTTATTTTTAGATATTTCAGAAACAATTGAATTTCCTCCTCCGCCAATTCCAATTATTTTAATTCTTGCTTTTGGAATTTTCCCGAGCTGAGAAGTTTTTTTCTTAATAATTTTTTTCTTTTTCATAATTTTACTCTTTTGTTTATTCTAAATCAGCAAATTGATTAGGTCAACGATATTATTCCACCTCCCAAAAGCTTATTCCCTTTGTATAGTACGGCAGACTGTCCAGGAGTTATTGCCCTTTGTGAATTTTTAAAAACCAATTTGTATTTCTTTTGCAAATAATGAATAGTAGCAGGAAAAGATTTCTGCCCATAGCGGACTTTTACAATAACTTCAACTGGAAGCTTTGGTTTTTTAGAAGAAATCCAATTGACGTTTTCTATAATAGTTTCTTTTTGGAACAAGTCTTTTTGATTTTTGCCTACAATTAAAAGATTTTTCTTTAAGTCCTTGGATAAAACATAATACGGTCCAGAGGAAAGCTTTATTCCTTTTCTCTGGCCAATAGTGTAAAAGTGTAATCCTTCGTGTCTGGCAATTATTTTTCCTGTTTTATCAACAATTTTTCCTGGCTTTGATCCTATTTTTTCCATTAAAAAATGATTAATGTCGCCAGCAAAACAAATTTCCTGAGATTCTTTTTTTACTATTTTTAAAACTCCATATTTTTCAGCAATTTTTTTAACTTCTTTTTTTGAATAGTCTCCAAGTGGGAAAATTACATTTTTAAGCTGTTTTTGATTTAAAGACCACAAAAAATAACTCTGGTCTTTATTTTTATCTTTTGCTTTTAGAATGCAGTTTTTAGATAGCTTGACATAGTGGCCAGTAACAAGATAGTCCGCTTTCATTCTTTTTTGCAAAAGCTTGAATTTTATTTCCTTATTGCATGTAACACAAGGATTAGGAGTTTTTCCTTTTCTACATTCATTCAGAAACTTTTTAATTACTTTTTCTTCAAACTCTTTTCTTGAATCCAAAACAAAAAAAGGGATATCTAAAATATTAGCGATTTCCCTTGCTTTTTTTTCAGATTCTTTAAAATACGAATTATCAAAAAGCTTTAAAAATACTCCTTTTAATACAAAACCTTGTTTCTTTAAAAAAATAGCTGCTACAGCGCTGTCCATTCCTCCTGAAAGAGCTATTATTGCTTTTTTTCTAATAACCATTAACTATATCTGTCAGCTACATTTGAAGCTGCAAATGATTCAGGTTTTAGTTTCGGCTCAAATCCATTTCCTTTGATTAATCCTACTACTTCTTTTATCATGTCTTTTGTAATTCCGTTTTCTCCGACATCAGCGTGTATATACTTAAATTCGTAATTCAAAGGCAAATTTTCAGCTTCCTTTGCTATTTTTTCTTTTAGAATCAAAGCTATTTGGCAAGACAAAAGAACCTCTTGGAGAATTCTCTCTTTCCAGCCATAAAACTTCCTTTTAGAATAATTTATCTTTTTAAGAAAGAATCTCCCTCCCTGCTTTTTTTTTAAAATTACAAGAGCTATAGGAAAATTAGGATTTTCTCCTGAAGAAGAATCACATCCAATAACAATACTATAAAAAAACTCGGGATTTAAAGACATATATCCTATTGTTTCTCTTACTACTTCTTTCAAGCTAAGGTTTCCACAGGTTGGATTATAAAAATTTCCATTGAAAATATCTTCCATAGTTATTTATGCTAACAAAAAACTTAAAGAGAGTAAAGCTTTGAAATATTCTTAATAATTTTCAAAAACTCTTTTGGATTCAAAGAAGCTCCTCCTATCAAAAGCCCGTCCATGCCTGCTTTTTCAATATATAAAGAAGCATTTTTTGAATTAACGCTTCCGCCATAAAGAATCCTGATTTTTCTTGCATTATATAATTCAGATAAAATTTTTCTAATTAATAAAGCCGTGCTTTTTGCCTGTTCAATCGGACAGGAAGAACCAGAACCAATAGCCCAGACAGGCTCATAAGCTATAGATATTTTCTCTGCATCTTTTTGAGAGACACCTTTAAGAGATTGTTTTATCTGTTTTTTCAAAACATCTGCAATATGATTTTTCTCTTTTAGAGCTTCTCCAATACAAAGAATGGGCTTCAAACCGGCCTCCAGTCCTTTTTTTATCTTTCTTCCTATTATTTCATTTGTTTCGTTAAAATACTTTCTTCTTTCTGAATGGCCCAATATTACATATTTACATCCAATGTTTTTTAATTGATAAGGAGAAATTTCTCCGCTAAAAGCGCCCTCTTTTTCACAAGAACAGTTTTGGGCTCCTAAAGAAAATTTTGTTTTAGAAGACAATAAATAAATAAAAGGAGGACAAATTACTACTTCTGCTTTTTTAAATTCCTTATTAATTCCTTTAAATAATTCTTCTGCTTTTTTAAAGGTCAAAGGATTCATTTTCCAATTAGCGACAATTAAAGGTTTTCTCATAGTTTATTTTTTTTAACTTTAATTAATAATCCTATCAAAAGCAATGCTCCTAAAAGTGCTGGCCAGCCAAAATAGCTTTCAATTGCAATTCCGCCTTTAGTTGCAAAGGTGACTATCACTCCAGCAAGAAAAATCCCTAGAGCAATTGAAGGAAAAGCTTTCTTGAACGGAATATTAAATAAAAAAGCAACAACTGATCCAGTCCAAGCCCCTGTTACTGGCAAAGGGATTGCTACAAATAAAGCCAAGGCAATAGATCCGTACTTTTTAAAAAGAAAATTATTATTTCTTTCTGTTCTTTTAAAAAACCAGGAAAAGAATCTTTCAAAAATAGCAAAATTTCTTGAAAGCCATCTTGAAATTGGGCCTAAAAAAGAAACAAGAAAAAATGCAGGAATCAGGTTGCCTAAGAAAGAAACAACAAAAGATTCAACAACTCCCATGTGATAAATTGTTAAAGCAACAGGAATTGATCCACGAAGTTCAAAAAAAGGAGACATTGCTATTAAAAAGACTTTAAGCTCTGGAATCATTGTTTTCTAAGATATTCTGCTGCTTTTTCTGGTTCAATGGTTGAAATCTCCATTCCTGCCCCAAGTTCAAACCCTGCCAAAACAGAAGTCTTTGGCATTATAATCCAATGCCAATGATAATAGCTGTAATCTTTGTTGTCAGTAGGAGCAGTGTGGATATAGAAATTATAATGAGGATCATTAAGCCCTTTATAAAGTTTGGAAAGAACTGCTTTGAGAGATTGGGCCAAGTCTTTTTTCTCTTCTTTGCTTATTTTCTCAAAATAAGCAGAATGCTTTTTAGGAGAAATTATCACTTGAAAAGCGCTTTTTGAAGCAAAGGGGCAAACAGCTAAAAAGCTTTTATTCTCAAAAACAATTCTTTTCTTAAATTTTTTCTCCCATTTGTTCATTAAGCAGTAAAAGCACTTTTTATGCGCTTTATAATACTTCTTAGAATTAACAAGCGCTTCTTCTAAATCTGTGTCAATTAAAGGAGTAGTTATAATCTGGGAGTGAGGATGAATAATAGAAGCTCCTGCTTTTTCTCCGTGATTGTGAAATATTGAAATATATTTTACAAACTTCTTCTTTTTCAAATCTAAAAATCTTTCTTGGAAAACATTAATTAGTTCTTCTACACGGCTTAAAGGAAGAGAAGCTATTGATTTTTCATGGTCTCTTGTCACAACAACTTCATGATAGCCGACTGCATCAATTATTTGATATAGATTTCCTTCTTTTCTTTTATTTAAAGAGTGCCCCGGAATAAAAGCAGGATATTTATTTGGAATAGAAACTGTTGTCCATTTATTATTTAAAGAAGCAACTTTTTTTCCATTAGAAAAAATAATAGTAGGGCTTTCTTGAGTTTCAATCTTGCAGAAAGGACAGCTAGACTTAGACACTTTTTCTTTTTTCCTTTTTTCTTTAAAGCTATTTGGTCTTCTTGCTCTGCCAGTTGCAATTACAACCCAATTTTTAGAAAGTAAGTCATATCTTAGTTCTGAAAATTTTTTTTTATTCATATTTTCCGGTTATTAAATTTTTTCTTATCACAAATAAATCAAAAAGCATCTCAAAAATGCTTTTTAGCTTTACTTTACTTTCCAGATCGTTTTTCCAATGAACTGGTATTTCTTTTATCTTATATCCTTTTCTTTTAGCAAGGATTAAAATTTCAGGATCAAAAGCAAAACGATCAATTCTACATTTTGGCATAATATCCTGAACAGCTTTTCTGCTTAATCCTTTGAATCCGCATTGGCTGTCTTTTATTCCCCATGTTCCGCAAATTATCTGCGTAAGCAAGCTAAAAATGTTTCCAAGAACTCTTCTGGAAACAGATTGAGGAGGATCTAAAACAGCTCCTTTTATATCTCTTGATCCAATAACAACGTTAAATCCTTTTTCAAAAAATTGCCACATTTTTTCAACCTGGTCGATAGAAGTAGAATTGTCTGCATCAGTAAAAAGAAGATAGTCTCCTTTTCCTTCCATCATTCCCTGCCTAGTAACATAGCCTTTGCCATGGTTTTCCTTATTATCAATAATTCTTAAGTTCTTAATTTTAGAACTTAAATCTCTAACAACCTGCGCAGTCTTATCTTTTGATCCGTCGCTTACAACTACAATTTCATAACCATAAGATTGTTTTTCCAAATATTTTCCAATCTCAAATAATGTTTTAGGTAAACGCCTTTCTTCGTTATAGGCAGGTATTACAACTGATAAACGAATATTATCCATTAATATATTTTAGCATAAAAAGGAATTTCTGTAAGCATTTGACATCCTCTTTCTGTCACAGCAAGCATATTCTCAAAGTGCGCAGATAAAGAGCCGTCTCTTGTTTCAAAAGAATAGCCGTCTCTGCCTTTTTTAATATGAAAATCTCCCATTGTTGTCATCGGCTCCAAGCAAACAACCATTCCTTTCTTTATCTCCAATCCTTTATGCCTTTTCCCATAATTCAATATTTTAGGGTCTTCGTGAAGATCTCTGCCAATTCCGTGTCCGCAAAGATCTCTTACTGCTCCAAATCCCTGGCTTTCAATGTGTCTTTCAATTGCATTTCCTACGTCCCCAAAAGTATTTCCTGGTTTCAAATTAGCAATTCCTCTTTTCAAAGCTTTTTTAGTCACCCTAATTAGTCTCTGGGCCTCAGGATCAATATTTCCAACAGCAAGAGTAAAAGCCATGTCAGAATGAAACCCCTTCCACAAAAGACCGCAATCAAGAGAAACTATATCTCCATTTTTTAAAACTCTTTGAGACGGAACACCATGAACAATTTCTTCATTAATAGAAACACAAAGAGCAGCTGGAAATCCTCCATAGCCTTTAAAGTTTGGTCTTGCTCCAAGTTTTGAAATCAGGGCCTCTGCAGCCCTGTTTAATTCATTAGTAGTAATTCCTGGTTTAACCATTTTCCCGAGCTCATCCATAACTTTTGATAAGAGCTTTCCTCCTTCTTCCATTATTTTTATTTCCTGAGGAGTTTTTATAAGAATCATTTAATTGCTTTTAAAATATCGCTAAAAACTTTAGAAACTGACCCAAATCCAGAAACTTCTTTTACTTTCAGTCCTTGTTGTTTAAATAATTTTACTAAAGGAAAAGTTCTTTCTTCGTATTCTTTCAGTCTAATTTTAATAGTTTTTGGATCATCCAAGCCCTTTCTCTTCATTAATTTTGATCCGTCAAGAGGACATTTTGTAAGACGAATTGTTTCTTTATTATAAAGAATAGGATGACGCATAAGCTCGCATATCCTTCTGTGGCTATTTCTAAAGATAGAGTCTTTTCCTTTCAGCTTTATTAAAACAATCTTAATATTTTCTTTTCCATAAAGCTTTTTTAGCAAAGGAGTAACTTCTTTTCCTTCATATAAAGTGCGCGGAGAACCTGCTAAAATTAAAGATTCTCCTTCTTTGAAAAGTTCATTTATTTTGTTCTTTACAAGCTGTGTAACAAAAGGAGGACTGCATAAAATTCCTGCTTTCCATAATTTTTTTTCATTGCTTAAAAAATATTTCTTTTTTTCAACTTTGATAAAATCATTTTTTTTAGCCCCATTAAAGCTTTCTTCTATTATCTTGCTTGTTTCAAAATAATAAAGGCTTAATTTCTCTGCTAAAAGACTAGCCTGAGTGCCTTTCCCTGCTCCAGGAGGTCCAAATAATATTACTATTATTTTTTTGTTAGAAGGTTTCATATTCTCTCATTTGCAATTGAGCATTAATTTGACGCATAGTTTCCAATACAACAGAAACCATAATTAAGAGAGCAGTTCCTCCAATAAAGAATGTGAAAACAGTCACTCCTGTAATTCCTCCAATAATAGAAGGCATTACTGCAATTGTTCCCAAGAACAACGCGCCGATTAATAATATCCTATTTAAGATATATTGTATGAAACTAGCCGTAGATTCTCCTGGCCTTATTCCTGGAATAAATCCTCCCATTTTTTGAAGGTTCGTTGCAATAGCTTTTGGATTAAAAGTAACAGCTGTATAGAAATAAGTGAAAAGGAAAACCAAGACAAAGTAAAGAATACCATTAACCCATGGGTTTTGCAGAAAAACAGAAACGCTTTGAGCAATGTTTCCAACTGTTCCGCCTGATCCGCTTAAAAAATTGGCAATCATTCCAGGGAAAAGCAGAATAGACAAAGCAAAAATAATAGGGATTACTCCGGCAGGATTAACATTCATTGGAAGATAAGTTGAAACGCCACCATACATTTTCATTCCTTTTACACGCTTTGCATATGAAACTGGTATATTTCTTCTTCCTTCATTGATTAAGACTACTCCGGAAATAATAATCAAAGCCATCGCAATAAAAAGAAGATAAGAAGGAAGCTGATTTGGCTCCCATTTAATTAAAATTTCTCTGATATTAACTGGGAATCTTGCAACAATTCCAGCAAAGATTAAGAGAGATACTCCGTTTCCAATTCCTTTTTCTGAAATTAATTCACCTATCCACATTAAAAGAACTGTTCCTGCAGTTATTGTAACAATAGCTGCAATCATTACTGTAAGAGAAAAATTACCGATAGCTCCTTGGCTCTGGAGAAGGTTAAGCATTGCATAACTTTGGAGAACAGCCAAAGGAACAGTTGCCAATCTTCCATATTGGTTGAACTTTTGGCGTCCAGCATCGCCTTCTTCTTTATACATTTTTTCAAGCTGCGGGAAAATCATCGTCAAAAGCTGCATAATGATGACAGCTGTAATATATGGTCCTAATCCAAGCATTATAATAGAAAGGTTTGAAAGAGTTCCACCAGTAAACATATTTAAAATCCCAAACACCTGAAATTGCTCAAAAAATCTCTTTAAGTTTTCAATATCAATTCCAGGAACTGGAATATTTGCCATTATTCGAAAAATGGCAAGCATTGCAAAAACAAAAAATATCTTTTTTCTTAAGTCTGGAATCCTAAAAATTTGTATAAGTTTATTTAACCAGCCCATATTATTTTATACTTCCTTTATTTTTCTCAATAATTTCCTTTGCTTTCTTTGAAACAAAACAGTTTTCAATTATAAATGATTTTTTTATTTCTCCATTTCCTAAAATTTTAATCTTTGGAACTCTTCCTTTTATTCTGCGAACCATCTTTTTATCCAACAGTATTTCAGGATTAATTTTACTTCCAGAATCAAACTTAGCTTCAAGAACATCAAGATTAATAGCAAAAGGTTTTGTTCTTACAGACCTAAAACGGTATCCTTTTAATTTAGGATATCTTTTAATAAGCTCTCTGATAATTGGCTGTTTTTTTCCTCCTGCCCTCGATTTCTGCCCCTTCATTCCCCTACCAGAATAAGTTCCTTTTTTTCCTCCCCTGCCAATTCTTTTTTTTTCTTTCAATTTATGTTTTGGCTGTATTTGATGCATTTGCATAATATTATTTTCTAAGCATTTCAAGAGCTTTCATAGTAGCCCTGGCATTATTTAATTTATTTCCTGTTCTTCCTAAAATCTTTGAAGAAATGTTTTTGATTCCTGCAAGCGAGCATATTACTCTTACTGTCCCTCCAGCGACCAAACCTCTTCCTTCCTTTTGTGGCCTTAGAAGAATTCTAGCAGGTCCCAACTTAACATATACTTCATGCGGAATAGAGTTGTCTTTTATTGGAACAACAATCATATCCTTCCTTGAAAATCTTGTAGCTTTTTCTATAGCAAGAGCTACGTCCTGGCCAGTAGCCACTCCAATGCCAACTTTTCCAGCTTTATTGCCAGTTACCATTACTGCTCTGAATCTCATTTTTCTGCCTCCAGTCCTTGTATGAGAAACCCTGGCCAAATCTAAAAGCTTTGATTCAAATTCGTCTTTAATTTTTCCCTTTTCAGTTTTATTAAATCTTCCAATCATATTAAAATTGAAGGCCTCCATCTCTTGCTCCTTGAGCTAGAGCTTGGACTCTTCCATGATATTTATATCCCGCTTTATCAAAAACAACTTTATTAATTTTCTTCTCAAGAGCTTTCTGAGCAAGTAATTCTCCAACCTTATGAGCAGCTGCTGTTTTGTTTTTCTCTTTTAATTTAAAATCATTCAAGCTCAAAAGAACTTTTCCTTTTCCATCGTCAATAAGCTGAGCATAAATGTATCTATTTGATCTAAAAACACAAAGCCTTGGCCTTTCTAAATTGCCTGATACTTTTGCTCTTATTCTTTTGTGTCTTATATCTCTTTTTAACATATTTTTATCCAGTTGTTCCTGTTGCTTTTTTACCAGCTTTTCTTCTAATTATTTCATCTATATACTTTATTCCCTTGCCTTTGTACGGTTCTGGTTTTTTCTTACTTCTTATTGTAGAAGCTATCTGCCCAACTAAATATTTATCATATCCAGAGATAGTGATAATATTTTTTTCTACAGAAATAGTTATTCCTTCAGGGCAAACTATTTTTACGGGATTGGTAAATCCAACAAAAAGTAAAAGATCTTTTCCTTCTAAATTAGCTTTATAACCTATGCCATTTATCTCAAGTTTTTTCTCATATCCTTTGCTTACGCCTTCTACCATATTTGCAATAAGAGCTCTTGTTAAGCCTAAAAATGCTTTTGTCTGCCTTATATGAATTTTTGGAGTTGCAATAATCTGTCCTTCTTTTATATTAACAGCAATCTCATTTCTAATATCTAAAGAAAGCTCTCCTTTTGGGCCTTTAACTTTGATATTATTCCCTTCCATTTTTACTTCAACTCCATCCGGTATTAATATTGGTTTTTTTCCTATACGTGACATAAAATTTACCATACTTGGCATATTACTTCTCCGCCTATTTTTTGTTTCTTTGCGTCTTTATCAGTCATTAATCCTTTGGAAGTAGAAATAATAGCAATGCCGTATCCGCCTTTTACTTTTTTAATTTCAGAATATTTATTATAAATTCTTTGCCCGCCTTTAGAAATTTTCTTCAACCCAGAAATAACAGGCACACCTGATTCGTATTTTAATGTAATTTCAATAACCCTTTTTTCTTTCCTTCCGTGTTTTCCTACTTTTTTAACAAATTTTGATTTTTCTAAAACTTCAGCAATATTATACTTCAAAACAGAAAACGGAACAATTATTGTTTCTTTCTTCACCATCTGGGCATTCCTTATTTG
>Ga0307992_1001819_pt1 | contig 12437 bp, 8 predicted proteins | sample EllFjometagen133_FD_203162 | JGI IMG/M metagenome (GOLD analysis project Ga0307992, IMG submission 203162) | Marine microbial communities from Ellis Fjord, Antarctic Ocean - #133 | ecosystem: Environmental > Aquatic > Marine > Unclassified | place: Southern Ocean | collected 2014-10-08
CATCCGCATCGTCAACTAAATCAGTCCCACCAAGATTGTGAAAGTCGTCGGTAACCAATGTTTTTATACTTGATAAGGTTTCAGCCGGGTCATTCATGTCATCAACGACAATATCCATCGTGCCATCGCCATCCTGATATGTTACTTCTACCCGTGTTTCTGTGTTACCTGTCCACATGGCCCCAGCTTTATCCTGTACCTGTTCATCGGTTGAGCCGCCACTTGCTGAATAGTTCCCCGCGTCAATATTTGTAGCCCCCTGATCGGTTGTCCAGTCGATAATCTGGTTTCCAGATGGGATTGTCGGTTTTCCGGTAAGACTGGAATACGCACCGTCAAATGTGGAATACCCAAAAGCGGCAATGTAAGCAAAAATTTCACCTGCATTGGAAAAGTGAGTTGAATCTCCGGTTGATGGGGTTGCGTGAGGGATATCGTCAACAGAATCATAACCGGGATTGTCCCCGGTATTTGTTCCGGTGTCCTGCTCTGTAACCTTATCATTATTCAATACATGAGCATCGTACATAGCCTTTGTCATTACCCCAGCATTTGTAGCGTTCGCCGCCGAAATCGTATCATTTGTTCCAGAAGATGATTGAACCTCAACGGTTGTTGGTGCTTCGACTATTGTGATGTTGGTATTCGGCATAGCTATTGGAAAAAGTTCTGATAAAGATTCCCCATAAGCTGGTATCGATAAAGACATAAATAAGAAAATGTATAAAATCTTTTTCATTTTTAACTCTCCTGTGACACTTTAATTAATTATATAAACCGCCAACCTATGCCCACTGAGCTTTGTAGATCATGATGCCTGGTCTCATCCTGGTCATATGATGATCTCTGGATGTCGTAAATTGTCAAAACATTTTTAGTGATATGTATTTTTATATTAACCGCTACTGCACACCGTAGCCCCAAGTATAGCCTGTTTTCGCATGATTCTTTTTTCGATTGCTCATGTCGGCATAGACCCGGATTGCGATAGGTTTGAAGTGTTGAATCGTCTCGATCTTTAATTCATAACCCGATTTAAACGTATTGCATTCAAGGTGATATTTCGTTGAAATTGTTGTCTCGGCAAAGCTCATTTTTGATAGACAGAACAGGCAAACCAGAAAACAGGCAATCGCAATAATTAAATGATCATATTTTTTGAATCGATGAATATTCATGATAGCTCCTATGGTGTAACAGTGACGTCCACATCCCAGTCGTCGGTTTCTAAATTCCCCTTACAGATTAAACCGGCGGCGGATGGGGCGGCATTCGTTCCTGCGATTGAAAGCGTGCCGTCTGTTACACCGGCAACATCAATATCACAAATGATGTTATCTACCTCCGCCTCTATCATGGTGTTATTCTGGCAACTTAAAGATGTCAGTGATGTAAGTGCTGATACATCAAGAGCTGAGATTGTGTTGTTGTAACAATATAAAGATGTCAGCGATGTAAGTGCTGATACATCAAGGATCGAGATGGTGTTGTTACCACAACTTAAAGATGTCAGTGATGTAAGTGCTGATACATCGAGAGCTGAGATTGTGTTGTTGTAACAATTTAAATATTTCAGCGATGTAAGTGCTGATACATCAAGAGCTGAGATTGTGTTGTTGTAACAATATAAAGATGTCAGTGATGTAAGTGCTGATACATCGAGAGCTGAGATTGTGTTGTTGTAACAATTTAAAGATGTCAGTGATGTAAGTGCAGATACATCGAGAGCTGAGATTGTGTTATCCCCACAACTTAAAGATGTCAGTAATGTCAATGCTGATACGTCAAGAGTTGAAATTGTGTTGCTGTAACAATTTAAAGATGTCAGTGATGTAAGTGCAGATACATCAAGGATCGAGATGGTGTTGTTACCACAATTTAAATTTGTCAGCGATGTAAGTGCTGATACGTCAAGAGTTGAAATTGTGTTGGTGTAACAACTTAAAGATGTCAGCGATGTAAGTGCTGATACGTCAAGAGTTGAAATTGTGTTGCTGTAACAATTTAAAGATGTCAGTGATGTCAATGCAGATACATCGAGAGCTGAGATGGTGTTGTCGCGGCAATTCAGACGTGCCAGAGAAGTCAATGCCGAAACGTCTAAGGTTGATATGCTGTTGTATTGGCAATACAGAGATGTCAGGAAATCGCTAAGTGGATCAAGTGTTGCACCTGCTGCTCCAACCAGGTTATTATCTGGCAAAGATATTCCAGTGACGTGCCCGTCAGTAACCGTTACACCAAACCAATTATTGACCGAAAAATTACCCTCTAACCACCCTGTATTATCCGTCCAGCTATCACCTCCGGTTGCTTCATAGAAGGCAATCAACGCATCTCTTTCGGACTGCGGGACTGCGTTATGCCGCCCAACAAAACGATCAATTGACCATCCTCGGTCAGCGTCAGAGTAAACTACGTTAAAGGATGCTCCATCAATATCTATTACCAGATCCTCCTCTTTTGACTCTATGCCACTATTATTCCTGGCCAGGGTAATCGCATTGGCGTTCGCACTGTTGGTATAATCGCTGATCCCAAATATATCACCTGTTGACGGAGGGCCAACTGCAGTTAGAGTCACATCCCCACCAGAGGCATCTATTAAATAACCACGCCCATTTACAGCTGGGGTATTGGTTGATATCACTTCCCAGGTAAGCCCGCCGTCATTATCTTTTTGCCAATCAGTGCTGGAAGATGTCCCTACTGCTGTATAAGAGGCATCCCCGGTTGTATCGATATAAATATCACCAACCTTTGTAGGAGTCGAAGACGGAGCTCCTGCACCGCTTGAAATGGTGGGCTTTGCATTCCATGTTGAGGCGGATGAAATCTCGTTGTCTGCCCACGGATTTAAAATGTTAATCCAGTTTTCAGTAAGCGTCTCAGCTTCATCTGATTTAGTGATAGTTGCATCGGCTGGTTCATAAATACCCGCCCCGATAATTGCTTGAATTTCAGCAGACGAATCAACGGTTGGGTCTGATTCTGATTCCAGATATCCGTTGTTGTCTGCAAAAGCGTCTACCTGCTCTTCGGTGAGTTGAGTATCAGCATCCGTTGTATCTGGTATGCCGTTCTCGTTTACATCATTCGCAATAACATTCTCAACGGCTGCTTTATCTTCATCTGGATAAGGATTATCGGAAAAAAAAGAGGCACCGTAAGCATACAAACAAAAAGTGAGGAAACAAATTAGTATAAGCCCTGTTGAAAATAAGTGTTTCATGAAACTATAAACCCCCCATACCCATTGATAACCCAACCATTAATTGTGTAAATGAATGAAAGTCTCGCGTGGGAATAATTTGATGAAGCATTCATGGTGTAAGTGCGCAACCCTGAATTTCCAAGACTCACTCCTACAGCTGTTGAGTTTATTATAAGCGCGCTTGAACCGACTCTAAAAAAATCAATCCAATAACCGTCATAAGCCTCGGACATACTAACTGGAAGCAAAATTGTTTTTGCCACTTCCGAATTCATGATCACTCTTTTTAAAAGATCTGTAAGAGCTAATTGGTAATCATCAGTTAAGTTCAAAGTAGTAATCCCGCATTTAGATGTTGTTGCCGCCGCCGCCGCAGTCGCGGCTGCGGACGATGGAGAAAAATAAATCCCACCTAAAATATTGTAATTTCCGCTTCCTGTTGGAAAACGAGAAGGATATTGCGTAACTACATTATTTGCTGTTGACGAAAGTAAAAAAGAATACCCACCCCTTTGCAAAGAAAGCAACAAAGGAGTAGGTTGTTTTCCAAAATCAAGACAAAGTCTAAACGCCAAATTTACGGCTATAGCTTGCCAATATTTTCGATTGACTTTGTGTTCAGTAGTTGCTACAGGAACATCTTCCTCTACATAATCTACGGCTATACCTGCGGCTAAAAACTCAGCCATCATATTCTCAAGGCGATTCAAAGCTAATACATTTTCACTCGCGCCCGGAACAACTGTTAAGCCCGATATCCGTAATTGAGCATACGCGTCATTTACAAGGTCAATCTTGGTAGTCATTTACTTTGATCCCGTGTTTAAGCGGTTAAGGCCACTCCTGTAGTTGCGAATGTAGGAACCGAGCCAGACACATAAATTCCTACTCCCGCTTCAGCCATTACAGTGCAATCAACACTAACACAGTTAACAAGAAGAACTGTCCCCTGGGTTTGCGCAGCACCAAAACCAACTGCATGAGCGGGAGTTCCTGCACTTAAAAGATTATTCATAAATACACAATTCTTCATCAAAAGCATTCGTTCAACGTCAGTGGCGTTTGCTCCGTAAACCATGACTTTGTCAGTGTCGTCCGCTGTTGATAAAAACAAACAATCTTCAAAATAAGCACCCTTGCATTTTTTGCCCGAAACAATCCCACCTGTAAGAAGGACATTAGCACGAATATTGCCAGTTATGTTAACAGAACTTCCAAAAGTACAATCGTAAAACATTGTACTCTCACCGTTCAAGGCCATTTCGGAAGCACCAGCGTTATCCAGGTCAGAGGATTTGTAGAAAGAACAGTTAAAAAATCGCGTGAACTCTCCAGCCTCTACAAAGGCGTATAGGCTTTCAGTAATCACCATCGCACTTGAAATTTTAAGGCCTACAAACGTGTTCCTTACACCAGTATTTTGAACTGACGCAATGTTAGTTGCTCCTGAGGTGGCGTTACAAGCAATCCTGGCTCCCTGGCCAAAGAGACCAAGAGCGCCATTATGTCCAATGGTATGTACGCGATTTTTACTAATTGTAACCATGGAAGCCTCAAGGACTTCACTGTCCCCATTAATATGAATAACGTCATTGTGATTCGAGACAACCGCGTCAACGGCTTTACTATATGTACGAAAAGCTTTTGCCCATGTTTTGCCGTCATTTGCATCATTACCATTACGATAGTCAACAAAATAATGATCTCCAGGTCCCATTCCATCCATCATTGCATGAAGATCACTGCGTCCTACACGTAGGCCAGTATGAAAAAAATCTTTATTCGCTCCAAACATAACTTATTCTCCTTGTTCAAGGTCGTTTAAAACAACCAGGTAGAATGTTAAAGTGAAACGTTAAACGCTAATGACTGGCGCGGCAGAAACGCCGACAGCACCGAGAACAATCCAACCAATCGTATCGTCAACATAAAAAAAGGTGAAATTGTCACCTGCCTCGTCGAGAACTGCTGTAGCCCATCCGGTAGCTGTCGCAGGAGTAATTGTACCTGCTCCGCCGCCATCAGTTTTAAGATTCACAACCAGAAATTGACCTGCAAGTCCATCAGCAAGGGTTAAAGCTTCCGCGTCCGCGCCAGTTGTTTTCTGTACATAAGGATGCGTTACAGGAATAACAAGGGCATCAAGGGCAACCGCAACGATTGGGCTGGACAATTGTTCAGGGATCAATTGATGATGCATAAACTCAAGAATTTGTGCTTTCATACTTTTTCTCCTTAAGGGGAAACAAGAGCTCTTTTATCTCCTGTTTCCCTTTTTAATTTTTACTTAAGGATTAATAAGTTACAGCGACGCCGCAATTTTGAGGCGCGCTAATGGTAATTCCGTACCACGTGAATAGCCGATAACGAAAATTCAACGTTGCAATGTCTCCGTCGTAAATCATGTACAGCTTTTGCCCGTTGGACAATGTGTCTGAAATAACTTTCATACCGTCATATTGCGAAAAAAGTTCCGCCGGAATTGAGCCGCCGATAACTTCAACGGCTGATTTTTCCCAAAATAAATTAACTTTATTCGCGGAATCCGTATTAAGACGATCTACAGTGGCCGTATCAAGAATTTGCGTATCAATATTAGCGTACGCGGCTTCAACAGACGTCAAAGCAGGATCGTCCAGAGCAATAGGTTTTGGATAAATTTGAATATGCGTGGAATCCGGTTTTCCCACAATTGTAAAAGTCATTGCTTCGCCGGTATCATTTTTATCGTCTAAACCTAAAGCCGTAACTGGAGTTCCGTTGTTGGAAATCGTGAATTTATCGCCAATATTGTAGTCTGTGGAAGCTGCTACAATAAGGACTGCAATGCGATAATCTACATTGATAACGACACCTGTAGACGAGTTCACTGAACCGCCTTCGGGAGAAAATGAATGATCGCCCGTTACAGTAGTAGCCGGATCTACTCCGCCGGTCAAATTGGGAAGAAAAGATCCTGTGAAAATGTCAAATTCTGCAATATTTTGACCGATCTGACTGGTTGCCCAGGCCGTGTCTGGTTTGCCTTGCAAGGTTTGTCTAGCGGCAAGATCAGAGGCAAAAGTGAGAAGATCACGGTCATTTAAAAGAAAATGCCGCTTAGATGTAGCCAATTGACGCTCATTCATAAGCGCTTGCGCTTCAGCGATAAAATCATAACCAGAAGCTTCGTTGGAACGATAAAAAATTGATCCTTGTAACGTAATAGCTGAAGCAATCAATTTATTTAATTCCGAAGCCTGACGGCGACCAGACGCTTTTCCGCGTTTTTCCCAGAAACGTTTATCACGCATATCGTCGATTCTCTGGCGCACAAAATCATTTGACGGTGTCCCGAGAATAACCGGGTAGGTTTCTTCTATAATACCGGTCTCTTCGCCGGTCATATCCCAACCTGCGATAACTGGTGCGTGTTGTTCAACTGGATACCAAGCGACATTACCAGCATTTTGAAACATGCCGGCATCTGGTTCGTGAAAATCCACCAAAGAAAGCATTTGATCTTGTGATTCAAATGTCTCCTTTGTACTTTCAAACATTATTTCTGCGATTTTTCCTGTTGTAAGTCCCACTTTTCAATTCTCCTTACCATTTAGAAACGTCTACACCCATCGCTTTTGCGTTTTTCTTAGCATTATAGGCTGCTTGCGTATCTCGCTTTTTATGCGCTTTATCGTAATCGCGTTTTAAAGCCGTAGCGTTAGCCCCACCACTTTGATCACCCTTTGCATTAGCGGCTGGAGTAGGTGCGTTTGAAGTTAATTTTTTAGGTTGCGTTAAACGTTGTTTTTCCGATCCGAGATAAACAGCTGCCTTCATTCCTGAAGGATCAGAAGTCAGCAGCGTTTGGAACTTGTTTAATGCCGCTTGATTTCTGCCGAGAAAATAAATCACTTTCTCAGAACCTTCTCCCAAAATCGAAATAACTTGATCAACAATTTTATCCCCAAATTGGGGTTTAATCGTCTCAACTGCTGAACGTACAGTTAAATCAGCTTGTTTGTAAATATCAGGTTTTATCCCGCTATTTTCCACTAATTTTGCCGCTCTTTCGTAATGTCCATCGACAGCTTCAGAAGTTGCTCTTTGCAATTGGACAACTTTACTCTTTTGTTCGTCTTTGCGTTTATTTTTTAGAAAAGTTTCATTCATCCGTTCATCATAATACTTGTCCACAGCCTTTCGATAAGTTTGTTCATCTTCGAAATCTTCTTGGACAGGACTTTTCAAATCCTTTGGTACTGATGGCGGCGAAGTCTTTAAAGCCAAATTTTCTTGTTTAAGCCGTTCTATTTCATCGTCTCTATCAGAAATTTTACCTCTGAGATTTTTCTTCAGTGCAACAAATTTGCCTACCGGCACTTGTTTAGCTGGATCATCGGATGCCTGCTCACCGGATTCTTCCGCTTTCATCCACGGTTCTTCAATAACCGCTGTTTCTTCTTCCACTACTTCTTCCACTACTTCTTCCACTACTTCTTCCACTACTTCTTCCACTACTTCTTCAGGTTTTTCCACTACTTCTTCAGGTTTTTCCATTTTCGATAGTCTCCTTATCGACAAGGCTTTTCTGGAAACTGTCCAGCACAGCGCCATTTAATCAGTTGGCTTCTGCAAAATCCCGTCAACATAATGCTCGTCTATACTTATATCGTCGGGATTAAAAACAACGTAATTTTTTGTTCCAGGCTTTGCTCCTCCTGCGATTGTTCCAGCGTCGTAAACTATTCCTGGTAAGCCTGCTTTTTGAAGTTCTTTAATCAACTCTTCTTCAGGAACAAACATTTGCTCTGCACGTTCGATGAATTGAGAAATGGTCATATTTTCATCCATCTTAAGACCTTCTTCAACGTGAACTTCTTCCATCCCTTTCCAAATGTCTGTAGTTTTAAGTTTTTCCATTACTCTTGATTTTTTATTTAAATCTACAAAAGGATGCCTTTTTAGAAAATCAACTACGTAGTCTTGATTCTCAAAATCTTCTAAATACAAAGCAAACTCTTCTACAGAAGTTTCTTTTAAACCTCCAGGTAATATTTTTTCCGCGTCTGTTTCAAAGTCGTTCCAAACTTGATCTTTTCTTAAATCGCTTAATTGCTCTTCTGAGAAATTTAATTTTACGTCTTGTTGATTAAGAGGTTTATGCCAATTAATAAAATCATATTCGTCTGGCGCTTTGTTTTTCATTATGGTGGTTTTGTAGAGGTTTTTTTGTGCGGTTTTAAGTTCAAAAGCAGAAACATTTATGTTATCGATTTCTTTTGCGTATTTTATTAATTCATTTTCGTCTTCACCCATTATTGAAATTACATGGTTTTTGGCTATTCTTTTTATGTCCTTAGAAGGAAGCGTATTTTCTTTTATTATTGTAGCCATCGCTAATTCAACTTTTTCCTTAGCGTTTAAATCATCAAGGTCAACAACACCTTCGAAAATATCCTCAGAAGTTAAAGTTTTTTTGCCGTTATAAAAAACTTCATTCCCGCTTTTAAAATTAAAATCGTCTTCCATTAATTTATCTGTAAACTCATACAAACCGTCTATGAAATCCTCGTAACTGTAATTTCCTGTCATGTCTTCATCGTCTAAACCATAATCGCTACCTGCGCCCGTATTTTTACGCTCAAGTTCTTCTCTACCCACTTCTTTTAAATGAGTTATTTCTCGTCTAATATCGGCTTTTGAATCGCCAGAAGTTTCCACTAATCCTTCGTTTAAAATACCCAAGGCATACTCTTCTGGAGTATCATAATTTCCAATAGGATCCAACTTTTTCCCTTTATAAGTATAATGTGCTTCTTTTGCTGCTGCCGCAACCGTTTTTGCATAACTATCAGCAATTCCTCTACTATCTGTAAGGTAATGGCCTGGGCCAAAAGCCTGTACGCCTTCTCCTGAGCCGATTGCATGATCAGCAAACTTATCAAAAGATGTTGCACCACCGTGCCAAGCTGGAAAAGATCGAATTTTATTTGGATCAATCCCTTTTTTCAAAAAGCCACCCATAGCTACATCCATATTAACCTCTGTTATTGCTAAAATATCTACTGCAGAAAGAGTTTGTCCTGTCATTCCTTTCTCCACGGCCATGGCGTAACGCTTTAACGGATCTACAATTCCACGCCTTAAACCGCTACCCATATAAGAAGAAAAATTTGACATGTCCCTTGGCGCATCGGTTGGTTGGGCTAAAGCGCCAACAAAGCCAGGTTCCGTTACAGATTGAGGAGTAAGCACACTTAACTTATTGCCTAACCGTTCAGTCCAAGAAGGTGTCTTTTCAAGACGGTCTTGATTTGAATCAATATTTAAATTTAAACCTTTTAAATTTGGCATTTTATGTATTTAACATTTCTAAAAGTTCTTCGTCTAAAGAGGAATTAAAATCATACGTTTCGGTTTCAATTTCTTTTGCTTTCTTTCCTCCGCCTTTAGGAATCATTTCTAACACCTTAGCGTGGTTTTCCAATTGAGCGCCTATAGACTCAATGTCAGTTTTGTTAATGGTCGCTCCGGCTTGCTTTGCTGTAATTTGAACTTTCATGCGGTCAGTGGTAGCTTTAAAGACGTCAATATATTGATTGTCTTTTTCAAGCTCATTTTCTAACTGCATTTTTATACCCTCTCTCTTCTCTTTCATAAGGTCTGCTTGGCCTTTTAATTCTTCAGCTTTTGCTAAGACCATATCCGCAGCTGGCTCTTTTGGAGTTTCTTTCGCTTTTTTAAGCATTTTTTCTTGCTCAGGTGTCTGTGGTTTCTTAACACCAGAAAGTACTAACTGATTATTCGCATATTCTCTTATATCGTCGAATTCAACCCCATCCATAAGCGCCAACTGCTTTAATTGCAAAGCTCTTTTCATTGGATCTTCAGGAGACATCATCATAAGCATGTCTTTGATTTGATCAATTGTTTGATCGCGCTTACTTGCGAAACTTGGCCCTATCTTAGAGGTTACGTCAAATTCTGAACTTCGCAAATCGTTAAGAAAAACAATATCACCGGTCTCTTTATCAATAACCGAACTCATTGCCTGGACGTCTTTTTTAGTGCCGTCCGGTAATTCTATTTTAACTTTTCTTGGCACATCGTAAATTTCTGGTGCCATTGAAGCATATATTTCCGCGTCTCTTCGTTTTCCGTGTTTATAATGTTCTTGGTAAACCATCGATTGCATATCCAAACGATTTTGAAGAGCAATTACAGCCTTTCCGGATAAATCAGGATCAGCGATATCTTGTGGAAGACCGGGATTTGCAACATCTTCAACCGCTTGTCTTGATACTTGAATAGATGCTGCAAGCGCTGCAGGAATAGCTTGATCCGGCATTTCAGCCACTTGACCTATTGGAAGAGGTTGTCCATTAATGTCAGTCCTGTTTTGCAGAAGATAAGGATAACGATTTTCAATACCGGCATTTTGATACATATACTCAAAACCAGCTATTTGCTCGGGAAAAAAGATAGGTTGTTTTCTGGGCGATTGCGAAGAAATATCAGCAAGATATGACAATTGAAAATTTCTTAGTCGTTGAGGATCTTTAGCTAAACGCGTTACACCTTCATAATGCTCTTCATTGTCAACATACGAATGCTCTCCGTATATCGGCACTATAGGAATATGCTCTCCAGCAATTACAGAGGAATCTAAAATTTCAGAGCCAGAAGCGATATACTTAATTACCCGCCAACGCTCTATCATTTTCTCGCTTTCAATAGAATACCCTGCGGACATCATGTCGTCCATAACTTTTTCTAACGCGGCTTCTATTAACTCCATTTTCGTTCCAAAAGGATCAACCATCGTCAGCATTTTTTCTTTTACCTTAGTTCTATGATAAAAAGAAACTACGTATATTTTTTTGCCTTCTCCAGTTATATACCAAGGAAAAGCATAATCTTGTTGCGGTGTTTTAAATGATTCTACATTAACGCTGTCAAGTTCTTCTCCTGTCAAGTCTTTTACAAGTATTTTATATCCATCTTCGGAATAAGCAGTAAGTTTAGACACATACTGCGCATCAGATTTGTCCAATAATTTTGCATTTGGATCCCAAAAAACAGTAGCGTTAGATTCGTAAATAGGTCGTCTTTTAAGTACTTGATTCGTATTACCAGAACGATTGGATTCATATTCTGCGTATATTTCCCAAGCGCCGTTTCCACACACTACATTTTCTTGTTTTGCGTTTTCAAATGCTTCAATTGAAGTGTTGTGATTACATCCTTTTCTATACAATCCATCAGCCAATTCTGCAGCATCATGTCTTGTTTCGTTTATGGGTTCAAAATCTATTTCTACAGGATTTGCGGCAAGATCCGCAATGATTTGTCTTCCAGCTTTTTTAAGAATATTAAATTCTCCACGATAAGCCAACTGCGATTCTACCAACGTATCGTCGTCCCATTGAGTAATAAAATAGAACAACATATCATTTGCGGCTTTTTCCCTATTCGTTTGACTGTAGTTGTAAGCCTTTTCGTGTAGGTCTTTTAATTCTTTTAAAGTAAATTTCGCCACTTCTCAATCCTTATTACGCACAAAGACTTCTTGGTTTAACAACTCTTAACCCCATTGGGGTTATAGGTTTGGGCAACTTTATATTAATTTGATTGAACAAAGGCATTCTTCCTAACATCATTACCGAATCGGCAAGATTTGGAGATTTAAATTTGAATTTTGTTTTCATGTCTTGTTTAGTGTATAACTCAAATAAGCCATTGGCATTCGGCTTAATTGGCATTCGACAAAGCTCTGAACGAACTTTATTAAGCAAAGCAATTTCTGAAGAAAAGGATATTAACTTTTCTGGGTCCATATATCGCCCTTCTGTCACAGCAAGAAAAGTATTATAAACTTTATTTCTAAGAGTCAAATAAAATTGTGCGCGTTTATTTTTAAGAGCTTCCTTGTTAGTTTTTTGATTTTGAATCGACGACGCCGTTGAATTTTCGCAAATGGCTTCGGGCAAATCTACTTCTTCAGAACCTCTAAACATACTTACAACTGTGTGTTTTCCTTCAAACGCTTTGTTTATTTGTCGATTTAACCCCACTCCCATTCCATCGCAATCCCAATTAAAAGCGTCTACACCCTGATTAAGCGCGAGTCCTGTCGCCCAATCTCCCCCTTGATTAATATCCCCATGCATCATTTCTTGTATATCTAAAACTACCGAGCCATGACGATAAGCATATCCTTTACTATCGGGTCCAGTATCGG
>Ga0307992_1001820_pt1 | contig 12437 bp, 22 predicted proteins | sample EllFjometagen133_FD_203162 | JGI IMG/M metagenome (GOLD analysis project Ga0307992, IMG submission 203162) | Marine microbial communities from Ellis Fjord, Antarctic Ocean - #133 | ecosystem: Environmental > Aquatic > Marine > Unclassified | place: Southern Ocean | collected 2014-10-08
CCTACCGGACGTTTCTGGAAGTGAGACAGCCCGAATCAAATGTGATTTTCCGCATTCGGAATAAACCCGAAATGTCCTGTTCGCTGCACATTGCCGATGGTGGCAAGTGGAAGCTGGAAGCCGTGAAAAACATCGCTGAATACCTGCGGGGTGCGGTCGATATCCCGGTTGTGGCTTAACCATTAAACCAGAAGGGGGGTGATTGTGTGAAATAACGATACAAACCATATGGAATGTATCAACGTCACGCAGCATGAAGAAAGTTTGTAGAACCGCCCCGGCATACGGAATGCCGGGGCAAACTTAATATTCATAAGGTAAATTGTTTCTCTCCCCGGTTCCTTGGTCGGGTCCGGGGAGAGTTTTTTACAAAGGAGGCCAGCGCAATGAATAATCTTCCAGCCCTTTCAGTAGAGACCGCAGTTGAAACCCTGGCGGCTCGGGACGATATAAAAGACACGCCCGAATTTCAGGTGATCCGGGGTGCCCTGGCAAATAAAGTGGTTTCCCTTGGGACGGATGAAGCTTTTGCCCTTAGAGATAGCGACGGCGAGATAAAAGCCTTTCGGCAGAATCTTGTTTTGTCCGATTCAAACGGTGGCCTGATTCAGCCTGTCTATAAAGGCCCGCATGTTATCAGCGCACAAGGTTATGAAAAATGGGCTGAAGCTGCCGGCGCATGTGTGATTTTCCCCAAAGAGGTTATCGTTGCAAACCAATGGCAACCGAACCCCCACGCGGAAAGAGACCCGGGCAACCACCGGATACTGGCCGTTCATGCCCGGGCCGTTGCTTTTATGTTTTCATCCAAGGGCGTACCGATAGTTAGTGATTGGTCGACTATATTTGATACGCCGTCTTATCGCATGATCGACCTGCTGGCCAAGGCCAAGAAATTTAAACAGGCATTCCGGTTGCTGCCAAACGAGATGGGCGCTCCCAAAACAGGTGATAGCGACACATGGGCCGGGTATCCCTTCGACGAGTCAACAACCCTATGGGTCAACACTTCCCACGATGAAGCCCTATCGTGGTTCTCAACTATCCTGAACCGGGAAAAGAAATCCATGGACTTTGCCCAGACATTTGCAAAGCGAAACGCGCTGAAACATCTTTCTGGCCTCCAAAAAGCTCCCGGCAATGAATGGAAAATTTCAGTATTATGCTGGCGGCCGGTATCCGGAAACATCGTCAAATGGGATGCCACACAGTACGCCCAGTTGCAACAGAAGGTGGGCAACCTTATCACCAGTAACGGGGATGATTTTAAATCTAAAAAACCCATTGAAACCCATGTTGGTAGAGAACGGGTATCAGACGAAAAGGGCTTTGAAACGATTGAGGCCGAAACAGACCCGGAAGATCAGCAGGCCCCCGATGATAAACCTATTGACGTACCCCACGAAGTCAAATCTGAAACCGTGGCCCCCGTTGAAAAACCACCGAAGAAACAAGCAAAGGCCGAACCTCCGGACCCGTACACCGAAAAGCTGATGAAAAATTATCACGCGACAAAGGAAATGTTTGCACCCGAATTTGACGATGCCTGCAAACGTCTGAATGTTGGGAATATCGACCGCGAGACACCGACCCCGGAAATAGCCGACTCCGTAATGAAAAAAATCAACGAAATTTTAGACATGGGGGCACAATGATTGAAAATATAGCTGGCCAAGGATTCAAGGGCCTTGATTTTGATCAGCCCCTTGCTGAAAAAAACCTATTCGTAGGCCCAAACGGTGCCGGGAAAAGCGCCAGGACAAACGCCCTGCAACTGATGATATCAGGGTATGTCCCGGGTGTCGGTAAAAAGAATGCCGACATCCTGGCCGCCTTCGGTGTTGGGGACAAACTTTTGGTGTCCGGCAAGATCAACGATGCACATTTCACCCGCCGATTTTGCAGGGATAAAAAAGGGGCAGTCAGTCAGGATTTTCTTGTTGAGCGCAGAAAAGCCACCAAGACCAAATTCATTGAGGCTATGGCGAAAGCCCATGCACCGGTTGTGTTGGACCTGGATGCGGTTTTCCTAAGTCTCTCAGATCAAAAGAAAATCGATTACCTTTTCAGCCTATTCCCTCCGGCCGGGGATGTTGGCAGCCTGGACGAAGAAATAGAATCGATGAAGGAGGTCATCAGCGCCACCAACAAAGATTACACCGCGAAACAGGTTATGGTGAAGCAGTTGACTATGGGAAAATGTGATATCAAACTTCCTGCTGGCACCCTGGCCGAAACCAAGGCAGAAATTGAAAAAGTGACCGCTGATTACAAGGAAAAAAGCGCGGCACTGGCAAAAGTCCGGGAAGACCTGGCAGCGGAAAAGGCGAAAGAGGAAGCCGACGCCAAGGCCAAGGCCGACAAAATAAAAGCCGACGCCAAGGTTGAAGCGGATAAAATAACAGATGCAGAAAAGGCCAAGGAAGATCAGGACGCGGCGGTAGAAACCGCAACCAACAAAGCGGTTGAGGACACAAAGCAAAAAATCCTTGCCAAAAAAAAACCGACCCCGGCAGCGATCCCTAAATCTTACCCGAAAATTCCGGACGAAATAGCAGACAAGCCGGCAGCGGCAAAGGCCCTTGCAAAAGTTGAGAGGATCGCCGGAAACAGGCCGGAACTCCCGAGCGCATCAAAATCAATCCGGCGCATCATGACAGTGGCCGAAAAAGTTGACGCCCTGGCCGTGGTTATCGCCTGTAAGAAAGAGCTTAAAATCTGGGAGGTATGAGGGAATGGGTATAAGAACACCGAATGTAATTTGGTTGGTACAAAATGGTGATTATATAAAATGGCAATCGGATCAACCGGCAGAAGGTGGCATAGCGTATACGAAAATCAAAGACAAGCCACGCTCCCTTTGCCACGTTGAAACAAATGATATCGGATCATATTTTTGCAGACATTGCGGTCGTAAACTTCTCCAGGAAGGAATAAAAAATGATTGAAATACTTGAAAACGCCCTGAAAGGTCTGGAAACCAAAGGAAAGGCCCTGCGTGTCGATGAAAGCCTATTTCTCGAAGCTCTTGGTATTGATAAACAGATAGAGAAAGCCAGCGTGGATATGACTGAGCTTGAAACGCAATTGGCAGATGACAAAGAGACCATGGTCGGTCTCAAGAAACAGAAGGCCGAAGCGGTAGCGGAAACGGTTGACGCCCTGGTCGCTACCATTAACGAGGCCCTACCCGAAGGCAAGGCTATTTTCACCATTGACGACTCCGGGATATTCCTTGGGTGGGAAGTTGACGGGAAGGTCAAACCCCTGCACGGCCTGTCTGGTGGGGAACGCAAAGTGTTTGAGGGTGCCCTGTGCCATGCCCTGAAAGCCGAGTTGATCATATACGAGGCCGCCGAAGCCGACAAGAACCGCCTGGAAGGTCTTATGGCGCAGGCGTCTGGGCTTAAACAGCAGGTTATCGTGAATACCTGGTTCACACCCGGGGCCGTCCCCCAAGATTGGAAGGTAACAAACCTTGCTTGATCCGATCCCTGTCTTTCGAGGGCAGGCAGTGGAGCAGGAAGTCAAGTATCGAGCCCCCCGGGCCTTTAAACATTACATGAAATCCTTTTGGCCCGGGGCAACACTTGACATTATCATCATGCACCACTCAGGCCCCCGAACGCTCGAACAGAACGCCTATTATTGGGGTGTGATCATTCCGATACTGGCAAATCACGCAGGGCATGACGACCCAAACGAAATGCACGAGGATTTAAAAGAATGGTTCAACGTAAAAAGCACACGAAAACTCAACACTGCTCAATTCGGCCAGTATATAGATTTGGTGTGCAGATGGGCGGCGACGGATTGCCGAGTGACGATACCGGAGCCGGACAAGGTGTATGTGCCATTTATTCAAATGCCGACCCGAAAATCAAATCATTTCGAAGCAAACCGTATCTCAAATTTTTATTGACGCAACCATGCTTGAAATGTGGGGCCGTAAAGACAGACTATCTTGATATTGTCCCGGCCCATCAGGATTTTGGCTTAGGTGGCACATCGATTAAATCACCAGACATTTACGCGATACCACTTTGTAATACCTGCCACACTGTTTTTGAACACCAGATGGGGATTAAGACGCTTTGGCCGGATGAACGGGACAGGCTTGTTTTGGGTATCCGGTGTCTTGAATATATTAATCGATTTTTAGCTTTAGGGGGAAAACTTTATGAAAATAGGAATCACAAAACCAGTTGAAGTTGAAGCGAAAACATTGAAACTTTATTGCAAAGTCTGCGACAATTTCACAGCATCATTGCATGACCAAGACGATATTAAAATTCATACACAACCAGACGGGTACGTCCCTGATTTTATGCCGGGTCAGCACTATGGCGATTACCTGATTTTGAATATTGATATTGATACCGGGCAGGTCATTAACTGGAAAACACCGTCTGCAGAGGACTTGCAAACTTGGGTTAGCCAGCATGGCGACGATGATTAGGAACGAGAAACCCAACAACTGAAATTATTTAGGGGGTAGTTTTAATGGAATTGGACGCTCAACAACAAATAGCGGTTGAAACAGATTCACCCCGGGCCTTGGTTTTAGCCGGCGCCGGCAGCGGAAAAACTAGAGTTTTGATAGAGAGAATCGCGCATCTTATTGAAAATAAACACGTATCTTCATACGAAATTCTGGCAATTTCATTCACCCGGAAGTCAGCACAGGAAATGCGGACCCGACTTGAAGAACGCATAGGCTCCGCTGCCTTCCATGTCAATATGGGTACCATGCACGCCCAGGCATTGTCAATGATCAGACGTTTCGGGGATACCGTGGGGATCCGCCCGAAGTCTCTGACGGTTTATTCTGACTGGGAAAATAATTTTCTCCTGAAGGAAATCGCTATTGAAATGGGGGTTTACAAGGGGAAGGTCTGGAAGATCCCCTACAAAAAGGAGATCGCCCCCCTGTTCGCTGATTATTACGAGCGCGGGATTGAACCGAACCCGCTGGCCAAAGGTTACCCACTATTCAAAGCGTTCATGGCCCGGTGCAGGAAAAACAACTCTATGCCGTATGGTGGCCTTCTGTTCGGCCTTGAACTGCTTATACCGGTCATGGCAAAGCATCTGCATATTCGGCATATTCTGGTTGATGAAGTTCAGGACTTGGACCCGCTTCAGTGGCGCATTATTAATGCCATGGTCGAGGCATTTGGGGCAAAGTTGTTTGTGGTGGGTGATATTGATCAAAGCATTTATTCTTTTCGTGGGGCCGTCCCTGAGTACCTGGTGGACCATGCCGACGATTTTGACATCTACCGGCTCGAAATGAATTACCGGTCAGACCGGAACGTGGTTACAGCGGCAAACACCTTGATTGAACACAACCAGAACCGGCTTGAAAAGACCATGCAGGCATTTGAGGATGCACAGACGCCCATCGATGTCATCAAAAACGTTGATTCTGACGCCATGGTGGGCCTGATTAAGAGCAAGCTTGACGGTGGACAGGCTGCCGAGGGTATAGCCGTCCTTTCCCCGGTACATGCCCTACTGAAAAAGCTGTCCCAGATGCTCACAGATGCCGATGTCCCCCACACCTACGCCGGGAAAAAATCGGAACTCACCCGGTCGGAGGGTTTCAGGCGGTTTCACGCTTTTCTCAAGCTGCTTGTCAACCCATATGATAATTTTAGTTTCCTTCTTATCCGGGATATGGTGGGCCTTTCGATAGGCGATTATAAAAAGATCCGGTTCGCGGCACTCAACCAGGGGAAAAGTCATTTTCAGGCATGGATGTCAACCCCCACCCTAAAAGGCGCAGGTTGGCAATCGTGGTTTGAAGAATCTTATGATTATTCTATGGAGACAGTGTCCTGGGCCTTGGGTAAAAGGCTGTACGGTGCCGAAGAATCAGAACCGTTTTTATTCATCAAAGAATGGATAGGGGGCAACCCCCATGGCAATATCAAGGAATATCTTGACTGGCTCACAACATACGACCTGCAAGACGAAATCGAAGAAAAAAACGAAGGCGTCCTGCTCTCAACAATACATGGCGCAAAAGGTCTTGAATTTCCATCCGTGATCATTGCCGGCGTTAATGAAGGACTGCTCCCAAGCAAACGGGCTATACAAAATGAAGAATTGGAGGATACGCGCAGGCTTGCCTATGTCGCATGGACCCGGGCCGAGGATAAACTTATTATAGCTGTCCGGCCGGAAAGCAAAGAGGATGCCAGGGGGCATGTGCATGTTAACCCGATATCAAGATTTGTTGCGGAGAGCGGGTTATGAAAAAATTATACTGGCGGGAATACCCCGACAAAAACCATATAGAGGATTGCGACATTCTGACAGACGAGGAAATGAAGGGGGAGCTTGACTTATTTTGTAGGCGAAATGATGGCGGCGATCCTCCTATATTTGAACCGATGATGATGACCGAGGCTGAATTTGAAGCACTCCCGTTTTAAATAACCCGATACGCAACAAGGAGACAGACATGAGAGGAACGGTAGCGAAACGATTGAGGCGAAAGTGAAATGGTACAAGAAATTGCTGCCCAAAAAAGACGAAGACGGCAACAAGGTCTATGTTGACCGGGGGACAATCAGGCTTGAGGGATACCGGCGTACCTATCAGAATATGAAACGGGCTTATATGCGGAGGGTAGCGTGAAGTTTTTAGTAGCTGAATATTGTCGGGGACCGTTTTTCATGGGCTGGCACTTGTATCTCAGAGACAGTAAAAAATTCCAACTCAATGATGATGGTGAATGGGGCTGGGTGCGACGAGTTTTTGAGAACAAACCTGTTATGAAGTTCATGGCTTCGCTGGGCTTCCCTATAACCGGAGACGGCACATGCGACGATGACGGAATAGCCGAATTTGCCAAGAGATACCCGGAAAACAGGGTAGTAGGTGCCCGACAGTGCGGTTACCCTGCTGTGGATGTTGATAAGCACGGGAATATTGAGGGGAGGATTGAATGAGCACAAAATATAAATCAGGCCATGAAGTACCGAGTGCTGTCATTGCAGCGCGGCTTAATGAACTTTCATCTGCAATAACAAACGGGAAAGCCTCTCTCGCCAATGAATTCACAATGCGGAGACCGGCAGAGTGTGACCATGATGCTGATATAGTTTTGAGTGCTGCGGCTCAGAGGATTTTAGACCTTGAAGCTCGGGTGGCCGTTGCGGTCGATGCTAATTGGAAAGGGGAGGATTGAGGGGATGGACAGAGTATATACAGAAGGCCCGACATGGACATGGTGTAAGGCACAGTCAGATCCCGATAAAAATTACGGCCCATCAAAATATTGTATTTCAATTCTGAGCCGTCGCGCCTGCTACCACGTTTTAAGGCGTAGCTTCGAAGGAACTTGGCTCAAACCAGTGAGCCGGATAGTACCAGAAATTGACACCGGGTATTTTATTATAGCAGGTTTCCAACCTGATACGGGAGCGCATATTTGTTATAAGGTCAGAAGATAACCCTGAATGCCGAATCCCTACACCGACGCCGACAACTTTTGTATCGATTGCCCGTTTGTTCCACCATCCGCTCCAGCCGCTCAATGTGTCTGTTCTGCACTGCTATGATTGACTCAAAAGTCTTCTGTCTCATCTTGTCTCCATTCCGAGATGACCTTCAATATTTGAATGCCTTCTCAATTATTTATCCATAATAGCGTCTTTACCTTCGTCTGCTTCAATAGCATCAATACTATGATTAGTATCTATCTTATCAAGTCCCGCATCAATAATCTTAGCAAGCGGACGAGACCAAGGAATATTTCCGCCGTGTTTCTGCTTTAATTTACCCAATCTCGACGAGATTGTCTCATCTGGATCACCACCTGTTAGAACATTGCCAAATTGATCTATACTGATGAGTAGATTAAATAAGTATTGCTTTATCATTTAGTTGCCTTTCCAACTGCTACACCAAAGAGGCCAGAAGCAATTGCTACAAGTAAAGTCGTATCAGTTGGTTGTGCCCACATTGAAGCAAGAGCAATTACCGTTACGGCAAGGATCACACTTTGTTTATCATCCATCATCTTCTCCTTAATATAACCAAGTAACTTCTTGTGCTTTTGCTACATCGTCATCCGCATGAATAAAATTACGCCCAATCCCAATCCGAATAAACCCGGCCTTGATTAATCCGTAAATAATCCTTGATCTCATATAGCTGGTTTCGCATTTGATGTCCGCGGCCACCCCGATTAAATGAGATGAATCTTTTTTACCTCCAACCTCTTTATTTCTCTTTTTGCATCTATATCCGGATGTCACTATATACGGTACATCAGATATTTTACGAGCAAGATCAAAGCGTTTTAAAAAAGATTTATGCATCTTATTCGCACCACAATCTGGGCAAGCAAACTCTATTAGATTAAAATAGTTTAGCTTTATCATTTCTTAATTTCCCTTATAGCCCGCTCAATATCCCTCATATACTCAAAGGTCTCATCCTTAAGAGACTGTATTTCCTCCTGAATTACGACAGTAAGACTAAGTGATATGTTCTTTTGTTTCTCTTCACAGAATTCCTTTGTAACATAGCTGCTTAGTGACATATCAATCTGTTCTGTTTTCCAAGTATCATTTATTCTTCCTTTTTTGATCCTGCTTGTTCTTTGGCATGGACCCCACCAAAATAAAATCCGATGACAACAGAAACAATAGAACCGGTGACAAACCCAACAACATATTCAGCCACCTTGCTAAGTTCTTCCGCTGTTGCAAAAGTTACCTCCCATAAAAAAGCCCCTGCCCAAACAATTGCCAAAAGAGCAATCACAGAACGAACCCCGGATTTCAATACGGCGGCGGTGAACATATTTCCTTTGGTTTCCTCTATGCCCCAGTTTTCTTTAATTTTTACATCACCCATTATACCACCTCAATCCTTCCCGTTTTATTCAAATTAACAATCAGTTCAAAGTGAACATAGTCCATGAATTTCTGATCGTTTAAAATTGTATCAGAATCCCAATCCCCACCCCATCGAAGCGGTGTGCCCCTGATCCGTGCATGAGCGACCACAAACCCGGCGAAATAATGCATCCGGTCGGTGTCTCCCCAATCAATAGGGTACGGGCAGGCGTCAACGGCCATTGCCACCTCGTAATTGTGTTTACTGTCTGGATATACCACCTTTGATTTTTTCTTTGCGAAAGCGGCGTTCTGGGCCTCCTTGCCTCTATGCCCACATATAATCGTGCAATCAAAATACCGAATCACATCATTGAAAATATCTTGCAAGGCAGGGTGACAGGTTGCCAATCTTTGCTTGGATGTTTTTGAGTATCTTGGCATCAGTGCGAGTTCCCGTTTTTGCCGATAAGCTGTTCCAAACGCAGGAAGCCCTCAGTAATCTTTTGTTCTAAAAGGTCTATTCTCCCAGCCACTTTCAGTCCTCTGTTTTCGCACAGAAGGTCATGCTTCGCATTCGTCAAAAACTCATCATCAAGCCGTTTTTTTTTCGTCGCCATTTCTTTTTTAAATGATCGGATGTCAAACCATATGTAAGCCATAGCCCCGCCCCCCACCAATGTTGGTATCCAATTTTGAAGGTCCATTCGATTTCCTTTCCAGCCATGGCTCCCTTGACAGTCTCAGATTAATTTGATATTCCGCTTTCGTCTTGTGCCGATCTTAGATCATTTGTCGCCATGTGACGTCTGCCCGTGCGACTCTGGAAAGTCAAAGCGGGCGGCACTCTTTTATTTGCCCTTGCGTCCACCCTTGGGGTTCTTACAGCTTCCACGACCCTTGTTAGCGCCTGTCCCCTTCCCGCTTCCATCTTTTTTTGGAGTTCCTTTAGCCATTTTTATTGCCCTCCGATATTAATTGTCACTGGCCCCGCTTCCTCTGGAATGTTAATAATTACTGGCCGTGGATTGACTTTATCGGCCGGGTTTGCTGCTGGCCACGCATACTCAACAATATTACTGGCCCCGCTTTCCTGAGTTGCGGTGATTGCTGTAACCCAATATTTATAAGTTTTGCCGGGTTCATAGCAACATTCATTAAGATGATATATCGGGCTTTCCGACACGGCTACAGGCCCGTCAATGTACGGTTCTTCGGCAGAATCCTTTTCTTGCGAATACACCAGATACCCTGCCAGGTCGGTTTCCGAATTAGCATCCCAAGCCAAATCCACGGCCCAGGCACTACCGGGTGTGAGCATAAAAATTATTGCCAAAATTAACCAGATTTTTTTCATGTCAATATCTCCCTTTCTGGGGCGTACTCTTTTTCCTCAATTATTTTAATACGGTCATCAAGGGCCGTGATTTTTGTTTCTTTTTCTTCAATTTTGACGTTGAGTTCCGTTATTTGCTGGTTTAGGGTTTCTACATAATGGTCAACGCCCTGCTTTGTATACATTATAGCACCCGGCAAACCAATATCAAGTAAAGAATCATAGAGCTGATTTTCTTCGATTGGTATCAAATAGTATTCCCCTTCCGGCAATGATCCTTTTGCTTTTTCTTCTGTGCTGTAAATCCCGATCGGAATGTTATTTTTTATAATTATCCACATACTATTTTCCTTTATTCGGCGTACATTACTATCTCTGATAAACATACAGCATCTCCTGAGCTGGCTGTTTTTAATTCTATATCTATTTCATTTAATCCACCAGCCAGAGTGCTGACATCTAATTCAATAATTTTTTCAACAAAAGTAGAAGATGTTGTTGTTTGTCCTGTCCCTGTAACCGCCCCGCTTGATAATCTTACGCTACCAGTCCCGCCTCCAGCAATCCTTAATTGTGCAAGCATTGTAACTTTCGTTTTATATGTCGGCAAATACACCCGTACTGTACTTTTTACAATCCAAGCGGAAGCTCCGGTATGCATAAGCGTGGAACCGGTATTATAAAAACTATCAACAGTGTTGATATTCTTTGAATTCACTCCGTCATGATCATGCCCATCAAGATTAGATTTGACATCATAAAGAATCAAATATGTATCGCCATACCTGACGCCATCGGCGTATAAATTATCACCTGTGCAAACAAGTCTGTCTGCGCTTGCTACCGTGTCATCGATGGTGTACATATTGCCGATTGCAAGGCCCGATGTCATTAATAGCGTCCTGCCATTATGCAAGTCATCAGTCCACGCTGACGCGTAATCTGTCAAATATCCGGTAGTGTTGTTTGGTGGGTTAGCCGTTGCAGAACCGGTTATATTTGTACCGGCCAAAAGAATCAAAAGCGCTTCTAAGTTTTCTCGTATCTGAGACATTAACTCTTCAGATAATGGGGAATCCGCGTCTGTTTCGGTTGTGAGAATCGCCCTCAACGCTGTCATATCAAAAAAAGACATATCTACCTCATGGTGTAATCAAATTTGTTGATTTTATTAATGTTGTGCCGCTGATTGCCACATAATTGCCCTTATCAAAACCAGTATTCAACAATGTAATTTTGACCCTGCCATTTTTCCAATCTACCGTCCTATTGATTATTTCCATACTGACACCGGTTAATCCCATAGTACCGGCCATAATATCCGGTAACTTGGCATGGGCCAATGGCACAATATCACCGGCACTTGATAACCACCGACTAAAAAAACATGATATTGTAATCTTCGACGGCGGTATTGCAAAACGCCCGAATATTCTGTTTTTCCTGCGCTCCAATACGTCTTCAGCACGTTGTCCTGGAATAGAGCCAGGTGAAATAACAGTGTGCAGGCCCTTTGATTTTATCGTCAGTGGTTTTTTACCTGGGCCGCGATTGTTCAATGAATCAGTATCAATATAGTCATCTTCATTTTCAAATTCACCATCGACATAATCACCGTCATCGATATCATATTCCCAGTTGTAATGGAGTTCTATCTCATTTATTGTCGCAGTTAAATTATTATCAAAGGTAGGCAACCCTATAATATTATCTTCGTTAAATGACTGGACGGTGGTGGATGTTTCGATTGGCGGTTTGAATGGAATAATATTTATTTTGCCGTCATTATCTATTACAGGATAGCAGTTCAAAACCTTTAAAATCTCTGTTTCAAGAAAGTCCTTTGCTTTGACCTTTTCCGTTATTTCAAATTTCATATAATTTGAATCGCCTGGGAAATAGTCATCCCTGACCGCTTCAATATTTGAAATATTTATATCTGCGCTGTCAATTGCAAGACCTGAGGCCGCGGCTAAATAATCATAATCACCGTTTGTTCCTGCGCCGGTTGAAGTTAAAACGGCCATGTAAATATCAAGCGGATTGCCTTGCACCGTGATAACGTTCGATTCTGACGCATCCCGAAAGATTTTTCGCTGCAACCATTTTTGCGGATCGGTAACAGTGAAAATCCAAGACAATAAATCGGATGACATTTTCAGGCCTGTCACCCATCCGACCTCTACCGACAACATATCGGCTTCAGCCATGCCCAGATAACCGGCTTTTGTGGTTACTTTTTTTCT
>Ga0307992_1001822_pt1 | contig 12431 bp, 12 predicted proteins | sample EllFjometagen133_FD_203162 | JGI IMG/M metagenome (GOLD analysis project Ga0307992, IMG submission 203162) | Marine microbial communities from Ellis Fjord, Antarctic Ocean - #133 | ecosystem: Environmental > Aquatic > Marine > Unclassified | place: Southern Ocean | collected 2014-10-08
TTCTACCGAATTTGATTGATTTGGTATTTTGTTATGTTCATTAATCAAAAAAACAAGAAAATTCTCACGAATTCTCTCGTTTTCTAATCTTCTTGTGTTTTGTCATCCTTAACTGAATGACATTGCTTAATAGTCTCTTTTTCTATACAAATCTTTCTGTGCAAATTAATTATTTTTTTACAATATTTTTAACAGTATCTACTACACTTGTTGTCTTAAAAGACTCTAAGACTTCTACTGGTATTGCAAATATTACTGTATTCGACTTATCGCCTGATAAATCATTTATAGTAGCTAATGTTCTTAAATGCATTGCACCCGGGACAGTTGATAGAATCTTGGCAGCATCTGCTAATTTTTGAGCCGCTCCAACTTCTCCCTCACTTTTTACAATGATAGCTCTTTTATCTCTTTCGGCTTCAGCTACTCTAGCTATAATTCTTTCCATATCTTCAGGAATTTTAATATCCTTTATTTCTACTCTTTCAACTTTTATTCCCCAAGGATCTGTCTCAGTATCAACAATTTCTTTAATTTCTTTTGAGATGACTTTTAAATTAGACAATAGCTCGTCAAGTTCAAACCCCCCAAGAGAATTTCTTAAAGTGGTTTGTGCTAATTGAGTAACTGCAAAGTAACAATCTTTAACTTGTAACACAGCTTTTTTCGCATCAAAAACTTTGTAATATACAACTGCATTAATTGTAATTGTAACATTATCTTTGGTTATACACTTTTGTTGAGGAACATCCTGAGTAATTGTTCTTAAATCAATTTTTATAGCCTGATGAACCACAGGAATAACCAATCTAATACCTGGCTCCATTACTTTTATAAACTTTCCAAATCTAAATTTTATAGCTCTTTCATATTCTTTAACTATAGTAAACATTTCGCCACTCCCTTTTTCAATATTATACCATTTGTACTTGTGTCGGCACAAGGAATTGTTACTTAGTAAACTCGAGTAAATAAAAAACTCTAAAAAAGCTTAGATAAGATGTCGATGATTGCTCCGAACATAATTGAACAATCTACACAGGGGGTTTCAATCCAAAACTGCAGCAAAAAAGAGACTGCAAAGTCTCTTTCTACTTATATTATAGGGTTTTATATAGTATTTTTCCCCGTTAATCAACAATAATAAAATCTGTAGGAAGCTCAAGATTAAACTCTTCATTAAATCTAGAATATTCACTTTCTAAAGTCACTATATACTCTCCAGCAGCATAAGTTCCTATTTCATGTATATTTCCGGTTTCATCTATGTAAATTACATTATTTAAAAGATTCCCTGCATCAATATTCGTCTTGAATTTAAATTCTTTTGTACTTTCATCGTAACTATAATTATTAATGTCATAAATTTCAATGCTATTAAAATCATCGTAATCACTAGCACTTCTATACCATATGTCTGTTGGAGCATCGTATTTATAAACAAAATCCTTTGTTTTATACGTTTTGAAATTATACTCTGCTATTATATCATAAATTATTTCATCGCCTTTGTCATCTATTTCATAATAACCCTCTACATTTAATTCTACACTTAAATCGTCCCTTGTAATTATGTATTCTATAAAATAACTAGTACTGTATTTAAGAATATCAAAGGGATTATATTCATCTGCAATATATACAATATTGATATCTTTAGATGCATAATTATCGTTTGTATCAGTCACTGTTACAGTAACAGTGTATTCACCAGATATATTAGTATTAACAGCTGACGAATAATTGGATGTAATTTCCAATTCATTATTTGAGTCATTATTATCAGCCAAAGAACTCACTATATTTTCAATATTAAAAGTTGAACCAAAAATCATTACTTCAAGTTCTAAATTAAATGTAGGCGCAGTTGTATCCTCTACTTCTACATAACGCGAAACTTCATTTGATTTTTTTCCATCTTCGCTTAGAACATAATAAGTAAGAGTATACGCCCCGACCTTATCTTCATTTACAACTCCAGTCACAATAAAATCTTCATCAGAGTTTTCAACAGTTACTCCAGGATCATTAAAGCTATTACCCGCCTCGAGTGTGATGTTAGCTTCACCATTTAAAGTTACTTCAGGTGATGGACTACAAGCAATTAATGATAAAGATAAAAGTAGTAATCCAGTATATAAGAATATTCTTTTCAATTTCATAAAAAAACCTCCCTTTCCAATAAAATTTTACTCTTTCATAATATATATTTCAAACTAATAAATGTAAAAAAGAGACGAATGTAGACATCACCTACAAATCTAAATCAATAATTGTTCTTAGCGATGCTGTAGTAATTTTAGCTAACATATTATAATCAATACGGTCATATGTATCCCCACCAGTGTGATAATGTGGTGATCTAAAATTCGCAGTATCTGATATGAATAGTCCTTTAATACCAGCTTCCCAGAATGGTGCATGGTCTGAACGTAGAACATCACCAATACTTTCATGAATTGTTTTAAAATCAATAGGGAGATAAAGTCCCAAATGTGGTATATCAATCTCCGGCATAGAACAATGATTCATAAACGTATCAAGAATGTTCTTAGAGTTTCTTTCACCCATAATCCCTATGTAATTACCAACAGTTGATTCTAGTGTTGTTTTGTGTAGTTGTAAGAAAGGTCTCATCTCTTCTGAAATAGGTAATAACTTTTGTGTACCTTCATTATTGTTAATCCAACCTAAGCAATCATAATTAATAATATATTTTATATCTATCTTTTCTTTCAATACTTTTTCAACATATAGTGAACTTCCAACAAGAGAGCTACTAAGTTTATCTGTTACTGAAAGTTTCTTAAATCCTTTAAACACCGGAATAAGTGTTTCTATATATGACTTCTCAACATCATCAAATATATTTTCATTCTCTTTAAGTACTATTTCTAAAGATTCAAAAGCTCGAAGTTTTTCTTCCTTCCATTTCTTCATCAACATTTTATTTAATAGCTTATTAAAATGATATATTTTCGATGAAGTGAATCTCCCTTTTTGATCCAACCATCCATCTTTTTGTAAGACTTCTTTTACTCTTTTGTTCTTTGTAGGATGCCCTTCTTCCAATGTAAAGACAGCTACTATTACTGTAGGTGGGTTATCAATTTTACTTAATATTCTAGCCATTTCAAGAGAAACCGCTACAGCAGACAAATTATCATTTGCTCCTGGTGAAAATCTTACTGTATCATAGTGAGAACCGAGTAGCACTGCAGGCTTACTCTGATCTCCAATGTATCCTAAAACATTTTTGAAAGGTTTTTCAAACCCTTCTAAATAAAATTCTTGAACTTCAGTTTTAATATTATATGATTCTAATTTTTCAATAATGTATGATGCTGCTTTATCCAATTTATCAAAATTATCTAAAGGAAATTTTGGACCCTCTAAATCTAAAATAGTTTTGTATATTTCTTCAACATCTACCATATCAAAATATTTTTCTATATTCATTTTACCCTCCCATTTTTTTTAATACTCTTCCTTACCCAATAAAATCATATCATAATTTTATTTAAAAAACTAGTTATCATAATAAATCAAAGTTCAAAATAGCTTTAGAAAAGCAAATAAATAAAAAAGCCCTTTAAAGGGCTTTAATTAGATGTATATGGTGGCTCTGGGCGGAATTTAACCGTCGACACATGGATTTTCAATCCAAAACTGCAGCAAAAAAGAGACAATCATAGTAGAATTAATCAAATACTTGTAAACAATTTTATCTAACTCGTTATGTCTACTCTTCTTTTTTACTTAACCAAATCGTAACTTGCATACTATAATTTTTAAATGTTATATCATAATTCCAAAAGATCATTTATGTAACTTCAATTAATTTTATTTTACTCCATTTACGTTGGTGCCATCTAACCGCCATTGCTAGTCCTCTGATAATCTCATCTAACATCCCAGCTAGAAAGATTCCAATAAGTCCCATTTCAAAATGTATAGCAAAGATATAACTAAATAGTACATTAACTCCAAACATTGAAATAATTGCCATAATTACTGGAAATACGGTATCTCCTGCAGAACGTAACGCTTGGATAAACACAAAGTTCATTGATCTTCCTAATTCTAGGAAAATCGCAATATATAAAACACTTCTCGCCATGCTAGTAATTAAGTCATCATCCGTAAACAACCCAATAACTTGTTTGCTAAAAATATTTAAGGACAAAGTAATAATAATAACCAACCCAAATGCTATTTTAAGCGCTTTTAACGTCTGGGTGTATGCTTTTTCAGGTTTTTCTTCGCCAATATAATAACCAACAATGATTGCATTCCCGCTGGCAAAAGAAAAACTAAAGATATAAATAAACGATAGTATTGTATAAATATACGTTCGAGCAATCAATGCTTCTACGCTAATATTATTGACAATAGTAATGATAAACACTTGTGCAATATTCCACATTAAGTTTTCAGTTGCGGCAGGGATACCCACAAATAATATTTTCTTTAGATGGTTTATATTGATTCTGATTTTGAACACTTTAATATCCAATATTTTATATGCTGCAACGATTAGTAATATAGTCATTAAAATTCTCGAACTAAGCGTACCAATTGCTGCTCCCATTACACCTAATTGAGGTAATCCAAATAAACCATATATTAACACTGCATTAACCATGATATTAACTATGTTTCCAATAATCATAATAATCATAACAACTTTTGGCTTACCAAAACTTCTAAAACCGTTACTCAGCGCTACCCTTAGAGCGACAAATAATAGAGAGATCCCGACAATTCTAATATAGGTAACCGCATCATTTAATAGTATATCATCTGTACCTATTAGTATTAGCAACTGTTTTCCTAGTGTAATTACAAAAATACTAAGAATTACACCAATAATAAAGTTACTTGCAATCCCAGTAGCAACTGTATCTTTTGCTTTTTGTAGTTGCTTCGCTCCTAAGTGCTGAGCAGCAACAACAACGATTCCCAAAGCAATAACATTTACAATCATCCCAAATAGAAACAATATTTGATTAGAAACTCCAACACTACCAACAGCGGTATTTGAATACCTAGATAACATTAATGTATCAACTGTTCCTAATAATGTAAAAAACATCATTTCGACCAATATTGGCCATGTAATTTTATATATATTTTTTTCTAATTTATTCATAATATCACCACGCTATCAGAAGAAATTATATCACTAAAATTTTAATTGTCACGCTTAAAGCATAATAACTGTAGTTAAAACGTTTTCATATTGAAATGTAGCAAATAAAAAAGCCTTAAGAAGGCTTAAATAAAATGTAGATGGTGGCTCCGGGCGGAATTGAACCGTTCACACATGGATTTTCAATCCAAAATCGCATCCAAAAAAAGACATTTCAATCTTAGTTTCTTTTTTATTTGATTATCAAACTAGTTTTACAATACAATAACCGTGGATGTCATTATATGGTATAATTAATATACATTAATAATCTTTGCAATAATAAAATATTGGAGGTATTAATTATGAAAAGGATTGAAAAGCTTTATTTTATTCTTACTTACATGTTTTTCATCTATCCACCATTTATTTTTGGATTAGTATCAATTTATCAAACAGAAAAATATGAAGAAAGTGTTCACATTACAAGTTTAATAGTTAACTTAATATTGATTGTTGTTTTAGCTGGTATCCTTGCTGCACTAATTCAATATAAGAAACTTCATATTCCAAACAAATTGGAGATCAAGTATTTGATTTTCGGTTTCATTGGAAACATTGTCATGTATTTTTATACATTCCAAAATGCAATGAAGATAGATAATATTGTTACAATTTATTTAGTTTTACTTATTGTACTCGCAGCAGACTACTTCTTAATATCTAAGAAAATTAAAGCAAAAGAATTATGGATTCTCCTTACACTTTTCTTAGTAGTGGATTACGCACATCTTCTTCTTACAGGTTGTGGGTTTGTTGATAGTTGGGATTGTACTGTAAATCATACTTATGATGTTTTAATCATTATTCTTTACTCAATCACCGTATTAACAATACTAGCATATTATGGATATCGAATTTTATCATATAAACTATTCGATCTCTTTAAAATACTAAATATTATTTTTGTGGCAATTATATCATACGCCTTTGCAAATGAAGTAATCATGGAAGAAAAATTTATTTTAACTATATTTATTTTTATGCCCTTCTTCGTTGTCGTTGATTTCATTGTTAATATTGTGAATAAAACATACACTCATAAGACATTACTTTTCTATATTAGATCTACAGCAATTCTTTCTGTTTTCGGAGTGCTAGGTGCTTTTAATTTCTTTGATGGTGAGATTGACGTTAATATCTTATCATTTATGGTAGCAATAACTTATGTATCGTTGCTTATTAGTATAATGAAACCATTACTAAAAATCAATCTTAGAGAAGCTAACCCTCTTAAAACCTTAAAACAATCTTTTAGTGGTTTTCATCTTCATGAATGTACTGACATGCATAAAGATTTAATCAAAGAAGAATACGGTAAAAAGCATAGTGATCTTATTGTAATAGATACTAACTCCTATTCTTTAGTAGCAATCATTGATAATAATATAGTAGGGTTTATATCAACTTTCATTAAGCCTCTTCCTTCTCCTCTTGAAAATTTGAATGAAGGATATATTAATATCATTGAAGTTCATGAAAAATTTAAAAACCAAGGTATAGAAACTAGACTCATTGAAAAAACAGAAAAATATTTCAAACAAAACAAAATAGCACAACTTCGTGGATGGTCTAGTAATGATAATCTAGAAGTAATTACTATTTGGAATAAATTACATTATTCTTTGTCTTCAACAACAATTTGGATTAAAGAAAAAAAAGTAAGTGTTGAAGGATATTATTTCACTAAAAAACTAAACTAAAAAGAAGCCATAATTTTGGCTTCTTTGCTTTATAAAATGGTAGGGTTGAAAGGATTAGAACACTACTAAAGATGTTGCAGTCCGAAGAGAATCAACAACCTTTTACATTTCATGGTGTTTATTTGCTTTTAATTTCTATATCTGTATGTATCTATATTTTCTTTCACTATTCCATCAAGTGCTAAAACTTACAACTTACTCTTTCATGTTTTGAAGAAATAAAGTCATGTGGTAAAATATAGATATTCAAAATATGGGAGATTTAGTTATGGAAAAACTTGAGATTATGAAACATTCATTTAAAAAACAAAGATTAACAGAAGGATTTAGAAAATGGGACATTTAAATATCATCTCATTTTTTTGGATCATCATATTGCTATTTTACTCACGATACGTAATAAAACAAAAAGAAATTACAAGATCTAGATTTCTTAAGATTCAATTACTTATACTTCTAGTCTATAATATTGGAATAATAATAATCTTTCCATGGAAAATACCAGTCGAATTATCTACAGTAACATATTTCATTGTTCCTATAATTGTCTTATTTGATTTAAGCGGTCTAAAAGCGTGGGGTGTTTATTCATCTATTATTTCAGGTGTTGTTTACTTTGCTGCAATGATTGTAATTGGAAACTATCTTTATGAAGATTATCCTGCTTATGGTGTATACGCAGCTATTTATAGTCATGGCGTTTTGCTTTCTTATGCTTATATAACTTTAAGTACAGCTAAAATCCAAAAATCAGAAAGAATGGTTATTTGGATTGGAATCATATTTTCTGTAGCATGGGCTTTATTTCTTCGTCCCTTTGTTATATTTGAAGCACGTATATTTATATACGAGGTTCTAGATGGACTTTTTATAAAAACGTATTTTCCTGAAAATCTCACTTTTGGATACATTATTTATTATATCTTATTTGTGATTACTTTATATCTATCAGCTAATATTGTTCATTTGTTAAATCAGAAACTTTACAAAGATACCTGACCAATATTAATATGAGAAATAATTCTAAATGGATTTTTAATCCAACATATCAAAAAAATGCATGATATATAGTGTACTGAATGGCTGACTTTAGCTCACAAGACACAAAATTACTAAAATACAATTCCGACAAGTTTACTGATCCATTGCTCTCTAGTTATTTTATGTTACTAAGAACTTTACTTAGAGTTCGAATAATTATATGTTGTATACTTAAATCCTTTAATTTCGTTACTTAAACTTATTAATAATCTTGTCACTAATACCTAGTCTTCAGATTAATCTTTCTAAAAAGTAATCCACAAATTATATATTCTTTTTCATTTATTTCCAAAATAATTCTTCATTTTGAGATTTTCTTGCAATATCTAAAAATATATCTGCGATTATTGGATCAAAGTGTTTTCCTTTACCGTCTTCAATTATTTTAATACTCTTAGCTTTGGAAAATCTAACTTTATATGGTCTATCGCTTATCAATGCATCATATACATCCATTATGCTTACTATTCTTGCTGATAGAGGAATGCCGGTCCCTGCAATTCCTGTTGGATATCCTGTACCATCCCATCTCTCATGATGATATTTTGCTATTTCAATTCCTAATTTAATAAAGATATTGTGATTACTCTTTTTCTCAATAGACATTAATGTTTTAGCGCCTACTAATGAATGAGTTTTCATTATTTCAAATTCTTCTTCAGTCAATTTTGATGGTTTATTTAATATAGTATCACTAATTGAAATTTTACCTATATCATGTAAAACACTAGCTAATCTAATTGATTGTAAAAATTGATCTTTACTTAGATTGTTTTGTAAAAAAATTTCATCTGGTATTTTTTTAGATAGCAATAAACTTAGATTTCCTACTCTTTCAAGATGATCACCAGTAAATTTGTCTCTTGATTCTGCAAGTTTTGCAATAGAGAATATTGTAGTTTCATTTGATTCATTTATTTCTTGAAGTTGATCTACAATTTGTTTTTCTAAATCTACCTTTTTTTCAATCAAACCTGTTTCATTTATATATTCATATTTCTCATATCTTTCAATATGATAACTTCCAAAAATTCCAATTAGTCCAAGTGATATATAAAAAAATGAATTAATAACAATATCATCAATTGGCAATGTTTTATAGACTAGGCCCACTCCAATGAACATTATAATTGCCAGTATAAATACGATTACAGAATTTTTCCATTTAAGTTTCATTAAAAAGAATCCAATTGAAAAGCTTAAGAATAAACCATGTAAATGATAATTTTTTTCACCTATCATATAAATCATCAAAATTATTCCTAAACATCCTAAAAAATAAGCAGAAGAAATTAGAAATTGATTGTATTTTATAAACCACTTAAAATAAGAAAACAAATAAACAAGTAAGAAAGATGGTATTACCATTCCAAATCTTATAATCGAAAAATCCTTAAATAACTCAGGGTATACATAATAATCCAAAATTGAAAAAACACCAAATGTAAAGACACAAATAACTATAGCTTTTCTAACATATTTGATGTTCTTATTATAAGCATATTCTTCAAATAACTTACTTTCTTCATTTCCAAATTTTATTGAATCCACATATAACACTCCCTAAAAAAATTAGTATTAAATTAATTTTCATTATATTACTCATTTCAAACCAGATTAATAATTCAAATATTGGCTTGAGAAATACAATAAAAATAATATCAGAAAACTTTAATTTCAGTATTAAAAAATGCAAATTTGGCAATCTATTAAAAAAAGCAAAACCCATTGGCTCTGCTCTAAGTTTTTATCTCACTTTATGCAAATATAGCAAACATCTCGTGAATGAGGAAGCCCTATATCTTTGCGTCCTAAGTTTTTACTTAGTTTGCCAATGAACAAACTTTATCACATATTTATAATAAATGCAAATAAATGATAAAGGAGATTATTGAAAAATAATATGTTCAATCAAATTTATCAAAATTGCACCTATTATTCGAGTAATAAGAAATGCACACATTCCTATAATAATCTTCAATACTTTTCCATATTATCACCCTCTTCCGATACATCTTACAATAAAAGAATAACTCAATAAGTAACCTCACAGATATCATTATGAGACATGGATTTTCAATCCAAAACTGCATCAAAAAAGAGACTAAAAGTCTCTTTTTTTATTGTACTAAGCCGTTTTAACCGTAATTCAATCTGCACTACAGTGTTGGAGACCTAAAATGCACCAACCAAAATTCATAAAACTATTAATGTGGTTGAAGAAGTTTTGTAAATTTAGAAAGAATTAAATAGATAATAACATCTAGTATTATTGCAATAAGATATGTATTAAATGTGTCAGTAACTTGTGTTGTAGCAAGAAAAATAGAACTTACAATTATAATTATATATAATTCACTTCTATATAGAACATATGGTGAAACCTTAGGATATCGTTTTGTTTTCTTAGTTACATTACCACGGATTCTTATAATTGATTTGTTGTAAGTAAAGCGGGAGTGCTTAGTATCATATTTTAATAGTCTTAGATGAAGTGATGAAACAACAACTACAACTACAATGATATCAAACCCATCTGTTGTAACTTTCCCAGCAAGTATCCAAATAGAAACAATAGCAAATTCCACTAATATGAAATAACTTAAAAACTTTCCGATTTCTAAAATAAAATTGTCTTGATTTCCAAAAAAATCATTGAAGAAGATAGTTAAGTTCACAATTACAATTATAGCAATAGCCACCCAAATCATCCCACCAAAACTAAGACCAACACGAAACAAAACTAACATAATCAAAAAGACAATAATTGGTGAAACAAATTGATATACCTCGTTCAGAAACTTTCGCTGTGTTTCTACCCCTTTTAACTCTTCCATTTGTTTATCACAAAAAGTACATATAATAGCATCAACATCTACTTTTTCACCACAATACTTGCAATTTTTTTTGTCATTTTCCAACTGTAAATCCTCCTTAATTTATTATATTACAACTTTGAAAATTCCCAAACGGCGTTGGAGACTTAAAATGTAAATGATTTAATATATATAGATTAAAATACCAACAGCAACTCCAAAGAATATTAATAATCCAATTGAAATTGATACTGAAATAAAAACCTGATAATTCTTTGGAAATTCATTATATTTACTTATTATAGGTTCGAAAATTTTATTAATTTTGCTGGTTTGTTTCCCTTTTAGAATTGAAGATATGAATAAGACTACAAAAATCAAAAAATATAGTGCTCTAAATATAATAAGATAATTAATATTGGTAATAACTAATGAATCTACATTTAGCAATAAAATTAAAACGATTAAAGAAATTACATTCAAAATTAATGATTTATTACTTTTTTTCATAACATCATCTCCAAGCAGTATTATACCATTTGTCCATGTGTCGACACAAGGATATGTAATCAACAATAAAACGCAAATAAAAAAGCCCTTTAAAGGGCTTTAATTAGATGTAGATGGTGGCTCCGGGCGGAATTGAACCGTCGACACATGGATTTTCAATCCAAAATTGCAGTAAAAAAGAGACTATAAAGTCTCTTTCCGCTTGTATTATAGGGTTTTATATAGTATTTTTTTCCGTTAATCAACAATAATAAAATCTGTAGGAAGCTCAAGATTAAACACTTCATTAAATCTAGAGTATTCACTTTCTAAAGTTATTATATGCTCTCCAGCAGCAATAGTTCTTACTTCATGTATGTTTCCGGCATCATCTATGTAAATTACATTATTTATAAGATTCCCAGCATCAATATCCACCTTGAATCTAAATTCTTTTGTATTTTCATCGTAACTATAATTATTAATGTCATGAATTTCTATACCATTCCAATCTTCATAATCACTAGCATATCTATACCATACATCTGTTGCAATATCATAATTATAAATATAATCAATTGTTTTATACATTTTGAAATTATAATCTGTTGATATATCACATCTTATTACATCGCCTTTATCATCTTTTTCATAATAACTCTCTACATACAATTCTACACTTACATCGTTCCATGTAGTTATGGATGCTATAAAATAACTAGAGCTGTCATTAAGAACATCAAAAGGATTAGATTCATCTGCAAAATATACAATATTGATATCTTTAGAACTATAATTATCATTTGTATCAGTTACTGTTACAGTAACAGTGTATTCACCAGATATATTAGTATTAACAGCTGACAAATAATTGGATGTAATTTCCAATTCATTATTTAAGTCATTGTTGTCAGACAAAGAACTCACTATATTTTCAATATTAAAAGTTGAACCAAAAACCATTACTTCAAGTTCTAAATTAAATGTAGGAGCAGTTGTATCCACTACTTCCACATAACGCGAAACTTCATTTGATTTTTTTCCATCTTCGCTTAGAACATAATAAGTAAGAGTATACGCCCCGACCTTATCTTCATTTACAACTCCAGTCACAATAAAATCTTCATCAGAGTTTTCAACAGTTACTCCAGGATCATTAAAGCTATTACCCGCCTCGAGTGTGATGTTAGC